>Ga0075461_10000236_pt1 | contig 15085 bp, 18 predicted proteins | sample DEB08_DNA_6_FD_74788 | JGI IMG/M metagenome (GOLD analysis project Ga0075461, IMG submission 74788) | Aqueous microbial communities from the Delaware River and Bay under freshwater to marine salinity gradient to study organic matter... | ecosystem: Environmental > Aquatic > Marine > Coastal ...
AGCCAAGGGTTCAGGAGGCAATACCGGATGAATTCTAAACGGCCAGCTAAGAATAAAAAGAATGGCCGTTATAGATCAGGACTTGAAAAGAAGTTTGCTGAAACGTTACCAAGGAAGTTCATGGACTACGAGCCATTTGATGTCCCCTACGTAACGTACAGAAACTACAAACCTGATTTTGTTTATAAGAATTCAGTCCTGATCGAATGCAAAGGTTTCTTCAGGGAAGGTGACACACAGAAGTACAAGGCCATACGCGATACAATGGCTGAAAAGTATGCTGAATTGATATTTGTATTGTCTGATCCACATAAAAAAGTCAGAAAGGGAGCCAAATTAACAATGGGACAATGGTGTACTAAGGAAGGTTTTAAACACTTTACACTTGAAACAACGAACGAGCTAATAGAATATGTCACTAACATTTGCTGAACTAAAAGAAAGAATCATTCAGGAGTACGACCCAGACTTACTGTGTGATGTCTTGCAGGTCACTACTGAAGAATTAGTAATTGCACTTGAAGACAAGATACTGGACAATATTTTTATTTTTGAGGAACTGGACTACGACGATGAGTAAATTAAATGATGTGCTGGAAGAAGAATGGGACGCATGTAATAGGTCTAGTCTTCGGCAGACTGAGCTAACGTTTGGCGAACATGCTTTAGTCAGGGCTGTAGACAAACAAGTTGGAGGCTCTCATTATAAAGACATGGTTATCCAACCAATAGAATTTATCAGGAAAAACAACCTTGGCTTTTGTGAAGGTAATATAGTAAAGTACGTTTGTAGGTATCAGAATAAGGGTGGTATACAAGACCTACAGAAAGCAAAACATTACTTAGAACTAATCCTTGAGGATTTTAAATGAAAGTTATTGAAGGTGGATTCGGCAAAAAAGCAAAGAAAGAACCGGAAACAATTCGTTTAAATCCGAAGGAAGTGTTTGAACGTCTGGCTTCAGAAGAAACGTTGGAAGACTTTGACAGTGCATTCGGGTTCGCTATGAGGGAAGACGGCTTGTCTGTCTTTGCTACCAACCTGACTGTACATGAAGTATACATACAGTTAGACATATTAAAAGATTATTTAAGGAACCAATACGATGAATTTTAATGAATATCAAGCAGTAGCTGAGTCATTCGCAGACTATGAGCATGTGTTTTATCCACACGCCAGTCTAATGATTGAGGCTGCTGAGTTAGCCGACTTGTTTGCTAAACCAATACTACGGGGTGACGAGAAACAAATTAAAAGAGAAGACATAATCAGTGAGGCAGGTGACGTACTGTGGAATCTTGCTGTGTTGTTGAAGCGTAGTAATATCACATTGTCTGAGGCTGCGGAATACAACATAGAGAAACTAACGGGGCGTTTAAAAAGAGGAAAAATTAGGGGTGACGGAGGTAATCGTTAATGGATAATTACAGTAAGTTTATAGCGGCAAGTAGGTACGCTCGTTGGCAGGACGACAAAGGTAGACGCGAGACATGGGAAGAAACAGCCCAGCGTTATGTGTCTTACTGGGGTAACAAGATTGGTAACGAAGAAAAGAAAAAGATTACAGACGCTATTATTAACCTTGAAGTAATGCCTTCCATGCGTTGTGTCATGACGGCAGGGCCAGCCTTGGACAGGGATAATGTAGCAGGTTTTAACTGCTCCTATCTGCCCATAGACCACCCTAAAGCCTTCGATGAGCTTATGTATATTCTCATGTGTGGAACAGGTGTAGGCTTCTCTGTAGAGCGTCAGTACGTAGCTAAACTGCCTGTAGTTGCCGAAGAACATCACCCAACGGACACTACAATCGTTGTAGCCGACAGTAAAATAGGCTGGGCCAAGGCCATGCGCCAGCTTATTGCTATGCTTTACGCAGGGGAAGTCCCAAAGTGGGACGTTAGCAAGGTCAGGGGAGCAGGGGAACGCCTGAAGACCTTTGGTGGTAGAGCCAGCGGCCCTACACCGTTAGTTAATTTGTTTGCATTCACAGTTAAACTGTTCACTAACGCTACCGGAAGAAAACTAAGCAGCCTTGAGTGTCATGACCTATGCTGTAAGATTGCTGAGGTTATCGTTGTTGGTGGTGTACGTCGATCCGCATTAATTAGTTTGTCTAATCCTTCTGACGGTAGGCTACGAACAGCTAAGTCAGGTCAGTGGTGGGAAGATAACTCACAACGAGCCTTGGCAAACAACAGTGCTTGTTACACAGAAAGACCTTCATTTGATTTCTTCATGGACGAGATGAAGGCATTGTACGATTCTAAGTCAGGCGAGCGTGGTGTATTCAGTCGAATAGCTGCACAGAAGATTGCAGCACAGAACGGTAGGCGTGATGCTACCTATGACTTTGGCACTAACCCTTGTTCTGAGATTATCCTGCGGCCTAATCAGTTCTGTAACCTGTCTGAAGTCGTTATCCGTGAAGGTGATACTCTGGATACGTTGAAGGAAAAAGTAAGAATAGCCACTATTTTAGGCACACTACAGGCTACCTTGACTGACTTCCGTTATCTGCGGTCTGTTTGGAAGAAGAACACGGAAGAAGAAGCATTGCTTGGTGTCAGCTTAACCGGCATTATGGACAGCAAACTGACAAGTTCCAGTAAAGAATTAGATTTTATTTTAAAGGAATTGAAGAATGTCGCTATTGAAACCAACAAACAATGGGCTAAACGATTGGGTATTAATCCAGCGGCTGCTATTACTTGCGTTAAGCCTTCCGGTACTGTTTCTCAGCTTGTTAATAGTGCTAGTGGTATACATCCCCGTTTTAGCCCTTACTACATTAGGACAGTACGCGCTGACTCTAAAGACCCGATGGCTCAGTACATGTACAAAGCAGGATTCCCCTGTGAAATAGACGTAACCAAGGTCAACAGGTCACCCGCTGAAGGCTATTTAAAGCCTACACAGGCTGACATTGATCTAGGTACTACCCTTGTATTCAGTTTCCCTGTAAAGGCCCCCAAAGGAGCTATATGCACTTCTGACATGGGTGCCATGAATCAGTTGGAACTGTGGAAGACATATCAAGATAATTGGTGTGAACATAAACCGTCAATAACGGTATACTACAAGGACGATGAATTCTTTGATATCTGTGGCTGGATGTGGAAGAACTTCAACATGATGAGCGGTATTAGTTTATTGCCTTACAGTGATCATACCTATCAACAGGCACCGTACACTGAATGTACTAAGTCTGAGTACGAGGAAGCATTGAAACTAATGCCTGACTTTGACTGGCAAGCACTGGCAACCTTTGAGTTTGAGGATATGACTACAGGGTCACAGGAGTTAGCTTGTGTTGGTGGTATGTGCGAGATACCATAGAAACTGAGGGGGCGTAAAGCCCCCAATGTTTTACCACTTTTCTTTGTCGGCCCAGTAAGCCGCAGACATCTTACCCTTAGCTATATTAGCCCCATGACGAGCCTTGAATGATGCTCTTTTCTTCTTCATTGCCTCAGACTCACCTGATTTAGGTTTACCTGCCGTAGAAGCACCCTGCTCACCGAAACGTATTGTCTTAACCTTGTCACCTTCCTTGGCGACAACCACATGGCTTTTCTTAGGATGGTTAGGTGTACGTTTAGGTTTGTTAAAACCACTGACACCTGCCCTTTCTAGCTTTGGGTCTTTCTTCATTGTTATTTTCCTCTACTGTTCCATAAGTCAAACAAAACACGGACTTTTTCCTTTAAAGTCTCTATGTCGTTGTGCATCTTAGCCAGCACAATAACTAAGGTTATAAACCCAACTGCAACAGGCCAAGCTGTGTTTACAAACTCTAATGCTGTCATTGCTGTCGCTGCGGCTCTGGTGAAGCTAGCATCCCAGAAGGTTGTCGTATAATTGCAGGTAGCCCTCCAATCAAAGCCTGACCTACTTGAGAAGCAGCAGCAGCCTGTCCGGCTTTCTGTACGCTTGTTTGACCCGCTAAGAACCTTTGAGCGGCAGGTTCAGCTAATTTAGCACCACCAACCGCCCCAGCTACCAGTCCAGCACCTTTTAAACCGTAAGCTAGTGCTTGTGGTAACCCTAAAAACTGCGTAGCCGCTAGCGTATGGAACCACGAAGGCTTTTCATTAACACGGGCAGCTTTTATACTCGCTAACTCCTCCGCAAAAGCGGTTGCTTCTTCTTCTAACGAGCGTAGTCTATTGGTATTGGCAGCAACTTCTTGAGCTTTTTCGCCACTACCCATAAGCCTGCTTTTTAGCTTTGCATTCTTAGCGTTAAGACTTGTTCTTTCAATCTTTGCTTTGTTTAGTTGCCGTTGTATTTCTCTTTCTTTTCTTTCAGAAATACGAGCGGCTAGGTTCTTAGTAGTTTCCTTTATAGCTTCTTCTCCTACACGAGCTGTGTTGGCTAAGTCTTGTGCCACCTCAGCTAATGGGCCTTTACCCCCACGCGCCTCTCTCGCTGAGTTACTAGCAACGGCTGCAATCCAATTATCAGGGGTAAACCTACCATGAGTTCCTGTTTTCTTTGAAGACGTTAGAACAGCATCTCTAAGTATAGTGTTTGTTTTCCACCTACTGCGTTCTAATTTAAAAAGTTCAGCGGCTTTAGGCGATAACTGTGAAACCATTTTAGCATCAACTATTTCTTGAACCTGTGAATATAGTGCTTTAAGAACTACACTTTCCCCACCAGCGTCAGAAGACTTAGCAGCGGCTGTACCTAAAGCACCTCGCAAATCGGCAAGGTCTTTTCCATTAATAAAACCACGGTTATCCGCTCTAGCTGAGATTGCTTCTAATACACCGTTTATTTTTGTTGCTATACTTCCTTTAGATTCAGCCATTAACTCAAACAAAGGATCTTGTTGAATTTTTTTCTCTATCTCAATTTTTAATTGATTAGGAGCCATACGGAACTTACGGTCTTTTAACATACCAAACCCAGTTTTACTCCACGCTTCGTCTAACTTAGCCATCGCCGCATTAGGCGTACCGGCGGTTAAGATTTCGTCAACGTCTGTTTTACTTAAACCTGTAGGCAAAGAATCACCAAAAGCGGCAAGCCTAAACGTGTTTTCAGCTTCGTCGATTGCCTCAGCTATTTGTCTTGATTCCCGAGCCATGACAGGCCCGTTTGTTCCTAACAAACCACCTTGTCCACCAATATCGCCAGCTTTTGTTCCCCCGTATCTACTACTAATATCCGATATTGCAGAGGATTCAGCTTCTTTTACATCTTGAATGGAGCTTTTTAGTTTATTACTGGCTTTATCTAAAGCAAGTTTTAATTTGTTTTTAGAAGATATTACAGCCCGTTTGGCAGCATCTGCTGTCTCTTTAATGATAGTTTCTCTATTATGTTGCGCCTTTAATAAAGGCTTGACTACAACATCTTCTTGAGCCCTAATTACGCCTTTTCCTCCAAACGAAGGGCCTACGACATCTTGATACAAATTCTGAAGAAAACTACCTTTTTCAGCAGCAAGGGTTAATGGGATAAAATCAACACCTTCTCCTAATTCTGTAGAAACACGCCTGCTAAAAAGCCCCTGTACGCCTCTAAACCCTGCACCCACGGAACCACCAACTGCACCGCCTAAAATAGCATCAGTTGTTATTGCCGAAGCAGTATCTCCTTCAGAAGCTCCTGCACCATAAATAGCACCTTCGGCTAATCCCCTAACTATCATGCCTGTGTTTTTAACAATACCCCCGGGAGAAGCAAAACCACCCGCTAATTCTAAACCAAAAGCAGTGGCTGGGTTTTCTTCTTTAAATTGAGCTTTTTGTTTATCGTATGTATCCTTCATTCGTCTGTAATTTGTTGAATAATCTTCGCCAGTATCACTAGTAGCTGTTTCTATCGCTGCTCCTATAGCTGTAAGAGCTTCGTCTGACCAACCTAAAGTCATGCCTTCTAAAACCAAACCAGCGCCTTGTACTGAATCTAAATTAGTCCAATTACCGGACTCTAATTCTGTTTCTACTCCTGTTTTAGGATCAAACTGATCAAAAAAATTTACAGGTTTAGATTGGGGCTGACCTTCGTTTGTTAAAGCTGTTTTTTGCGAATCAAACTGATCAAAAAAATTAGCCATTAAAGATTTCTCCCTAAGTCTTGTAGTATACTTTCAGTTTGATTTAGTTCTTGTTTAGCGTCAAAATAATTAAAGCCGTATTTTAATTCAAAATCGCGAATTACTTGTGGATTTAATTTGTTTTGTTCTAAAGCTTCTTTTATCTTTTCAGGTATAGAGTTTAGTTCTTGACGCAATGTCGAAGAACGCACATAAGAAGTAAAGCCCCTTTCATCTTTATATTTATCTAACCAATATGAATTATCTCTTGCAAGTTTTGCTTCTTTTCTTAACAACTTAGCAACACCCCTTGCATATTGTGCAAGATATGCACCATTTGCGTTCATTGGGGGTTCTCCTTTCAGTACAAGTTCAACGTCCTTATCGGAAGCAGGGCCTCTGGGCAAATTAGCTGCTGCCCTTGAAGTTATAAGATTTCTACCTTGTTCGTACAAACTACTTACTTTATCTTGAGAACCAGCAACATTATCAAGAAACTCTTTAACAGTTCTATACGTACCACCTTGCGGTTTAATTTCATCAAACTGATTAGCTAAAGTTAACGCCAAATCTGCTTGAGTTTGCGCTCGGTTTGATTCTGTCAGTAATTCAGTTCCTCTTTTAAAAACAGCAACTGGTAGTTTTTCTTCTGGAGCTTTTTCGGTACGTACTACAGTATTTGGGTCTGATTTGTCGTACCAAATTATTTCTCTTTCTCCTTTAGAGTTAACAATTTCTTTAGTTAAGTATTCTTTATTTTCATCAGGAAGACCACCTACAAAACTTGATGTAGTTACGTCAAAAACACGGTTACCTACCTGCTTATACCTATCCTTTAATAATAAAGTTTCAGGAGGGGCTAGTAACTTTAAACCGATTTCATAAGCTTGTAAGTCTCCTTGAGAAATTAACGAAGCAATTTCAGGGCTTTTATCTCTAACAGCCTTAGCCATAGCAATGTATCTGTCATTTTTTTGATCAGTAATGGCCTTAAGTTCGTTTTCTTTAGCAGTTTCTTTTTTTATTTTATCTATTTCTAACATGTAAAGAACTTTCTTTTGAGGGTCTTGTTCGTATTTAGCTTGAACATTCAATGCTTGAATTAAAGCATTGGGGTCTTTTTGATCAACTTTAGACAACTCAGCCGTAGCTAATTCAGGGGCTGTTCTCATGTCCATGCCCAACATGCCACCCAATGATCTAGCCAATGGATCAGTAGACCCGTACTGAGGCCCTGTTTGTCTTTGTAACATAGGATCAGTAGGAGACCCTCGTCTACCGGCATCCCTTAGACTTTCAAAAAAGCTTTCACTAAACTTAGCCATTGTTGTTCCTTTATTGTTTAACCATTTAAGAATAAACTAAATATTCTTAGGTACTATAGTTTATTATAACAGTTTAATATTATTTGTCAATAAGTATTTAACTACCTGTGCTAAAAAGATCAGCGTATGGGTCAAACTGAGTGCCAAAATTATATCCTGTGCCTGAATTGGAACCAAAATACGTTCCTTCTCCCATAGGTGTTCCTTGGTTATAATTAGGATTGAACAACTCTGAAACATTTCCTCCGTAACTATAACCGCCACTTCCAGTAGAACCACCTAAGTAATCGGCTAAATTACTTTCAAATATGTCGGATATAGAATTACCACCACTACCACCGCCTATTCCACCAATTAGACCTTGTAACCATTGGGGTACGTTACTTGCATTGCCACCAAGACTGCCTATAATTTGAGAAAGCATTCCTTGTTGTTGTTGGTTTTGAGAACCAGCCAATGAAGCCAATGAATTATAGTACTGTTGAGAAAGATCAGCGGCTGTTTGTCTACTCTGTAACAAAGCCTGTAGTCCTGACATAGCAGCTTCTGAGTATTGCTCTGCGCCTGCTCGACGACCAATATCAGCAAGTTCAGCAATAGGTGTAGTTGCTTGTAGAGCGTTGAGTAATTGATTTTCAGGCGCATATCCAGTTCTTAACATAGAGGTAATATTAGCTAATTGCTGTTCTGTCATTGCTCCCTGCTGCATAGAAGCTTGAGCACCTAAACCAAACAAACCACCAGTTAAACCTAATTGACCTTCCTGTAGTGCTTGTTGTGCAGCCAAAGCACCAATGTCTGCTTTTTGTAGACCAAGTAGTCTATTTAACTGTTCTGTTTGCTGTGCTTGTTGTTGAGCTGAACCCGTTAAGCCTAGTTCACCTAAACCCAAAGCATTTTGCAATTGCTGAGCTTCTAAAGCACCGGCAGTCGTAGCCAAAGAACCTGCCGCACCCGCAGCAGTCGTTGCTCTAGTCAAACCTTCGGAAGCCAATTGAGAACGAATTTGATCAGCAGACATACCTAAATTAGCAAGCTGAGCACCTCGTGCTTGTGCCGCGGTTTGAATGTCGGAAGAAAGACCAGCAAATTGTCCTACCTGACTTGATAAACCCAATGCTTGTTGATATGCTCTTTCTTGTTCTGTACCGGCTTGAGTAATCGCAGCCAAACTAGCTTGATTTTGTGCTTCTGCTTGCGCTTTTGCTAGTGCTAGTTGTTCTGGGGTTCCTCCGTACTGAGAAGTAGATACACCTAAACGACCTTGGCTTGCTAACTGTTCCTGCAAGGCTATTCGTTGTCTTTCTTCTTCCGGTAGTTGAGTGGCCCTGATACGAGAATAAATATCTTGTTCTCTACCGGCTTGATCAAACATAGACATAGCTTGACCGGCTTGTCCTGCAAAACCAGCGTACTGTGAACGTAAAGCTTCTATGTCTGTAGGTGCTTGAGCAAATAATTCTTTACCTGCGTTGCCATATGCTTGTTGACCTAAAGCCTGTAGTTGTATGCTTGGTTGCTGGTTAAGTAAAGTACCTACTTGTCCTGCAAACTGACCCCTAAGTAAATTAATGTCCGTTGGTTGCTGTGCCGTACCAAACCGTTGTTGTGCCTGTTGAAGTGCTTGTCCAGTCAAGCCTTCAAACCCAAAAGGCTGTCCGTACTGTCCTTGTTGTTGTGAAAATAAACCACCCAAAGCATTTCTTTGTGCAAGCATTTGTGGATCGTAAGTACCCACTTGACCCAAAGCGCCCTGTGCTTGTCCGTAGGCTTGATTTGCAAGTTGCCCATAATAAGGGTTAGGTGGTTGTCCAACAGTCCCAGCGAGTCCTCCAGCAGCCCCAAACAACGACGATTGTAATGCCTGTTGTTGAGGACTTAAAGCTATAGCTGCTCCACCTTGAGGAGTTGTAGTAACTCCACCAGTTGTGCTTGTTACAGCAAAAGGCTGAAACTGTGTAGCGGTTTGAGCTTGTGTTCCTATTGCTTGAGCGCCTGTTTGTGCTTGAGTACCTGCTGTAAGCAAAGCATCCTTTGCGCTTTCTATACCAGCAACTGTTGCACCGGTAGCCAATAAATTATCTAGCAAACCCATTAGTAAGTACCCCCTGTAATCGTACCGGCAGTCAAGGTACCAGTTACTGTAAGTGTTGCTGCGGTAACCGTCCCTGTAAATGTAGGACTAGCTAAGTCTGCTTTACTGTTGTTGGAAGCTTGAATATTGTCAAACTCAACTCCAAAATCACTGCCTTTAATGATCTTCAACGGGTTGCCAGTAACTAGAGCATCCTTAGAAGCAAAGTCCGTTGTCTTAGTATAGTTTGACATTATAGTATTCTTCCTATTAGTGCTTGTATATTCATTTCTTGTAGAGAGATTGGAACACCACTTACGGTGACTGTTAATCCTAAAGTAACTACATTACCGCTACCGGAGGGTCTGACTTTCTTTCTGTCTAAAATAATAGAGGCTCCATATTCTGCTTCACTTACATTAAATTCAGCTATGTTGAACTCAGCGAGTAAAGAGTTCTTTAGAGTTATGACTTCTTTTGTGTATGATTGTGTGTAGTCGTAGCCCCAGTTAACTGTTACTTGTGTATTCTGACCACCGATAAATATCAAGTCTAATTCTTTCAGTATCTTTAATCTTGAGGAATCACCAAAGTCAAGAGGATTAGTAAAGTAATTAAGCTGGTAAGTCACTGTATCGTCTAAGTAGCCTGAGTAAGTATTGATACCATCTATATTCCCCATATAGAGAGTACCGTCATCTAAACGATCAAACGCTTTTAGGTTAACTCCTGTCCATACTGTCACTCTATGGCTACCATCCTCTAAAGGAACACGCATATCGAAGCAGTAAACAACACTAGACGAGGGCAACGACAGTAAATAGAAAGCCTCTTCAGGACTATAGACAGACTTAATGCCTAATGTCTGTAGCGGGATTAGGCTCAGTAAATCAGTACGCACATTCTTACTGATATCCCTTACTGGAGAGGACTTCTCCTGAATGACTCGACCTAAGCTACGCAGACCTTCATTGGAGAGGAACAGCAAGTCAGTACCTACATTCTGTACTGAGTCTCTGTGAGTACAACCTACGTTAGCGATAGTGTCAGACAGAACCATAGTTGAAGGAGAAGTTGCACCTGAATAAATAACAATAGAGTTCTTACCAAAGATGATTAAGAAGCCGTTGTGTGCTGCTAATGCTACAACCTCATCGTAGCCGGTAGGCCAGACGTTAGTTAAGTCCAGAGATCCTGTACTTCCTCCTGACCATTTAGTCCCGTCTAAAAGATCAGACCAATAGATAGTAGATGTGTTACCTGTAATATCTCCTACCCAAAGCCGACCGAAGGCAGCTAATACTTCATTGCCATTAGGAGGTGTGCCAGTTGAGTGTGGGTGCGTAGCTACAGTAGTCACAGAACCAGCATCGTCGCTGTACACTAACGGTGCATGGTCACGTTGGAAGAAGAAGCAGTGGAAGTTAAAGTTAACTATCTTCCAATCATCACCAGTAACTGTATAAGCTGCTGGGGTTACATCCACAAGCGTTGACGTGCCACTAAAGATTAAGCTATTGCCAGTAGAGAATACAGTCTTACCACCCGTTGCGTTGATGTGCTCCTTGATAGCTGTAGTGCCTACGCTTGTACCTAATATAGCTTGATTCTCTGTGAGTAACACACGCCCTTTACGCGCTCCTATCCTACCGTAGTTATCTATTACACAGTTATCAGCAATAGACGCAAAGGATGTATCCAGACTTAATGGAGAATCTTGTGTGTTAAGACCTCTAAATCCCGGCGCAGATAGTGTTATATTCTGTAAAGGAGAAGACATAATTAAACCACCCTAAAAACAAGTTCTTCTGGGTGTCTGTTTGCGTCCAAGGCTATAGCGTCAGAAAGAAAATTATCGGCTATTGCAAAGTATTCTGCGGTGCTTGTACCGCCGGTTTCTCCTCGTTCACGGGCAGCTAAAGCTACAGCAGTATGAATAACAGGTCTTGAAGGAATAACCAATTGATCAGTATCGTTTACTAAATCCTGTGTTCGTAGTATACTATTAAAACGTAAAGAATAAACAGCATCTGGAATTGGATAAATATCAACTAAAGTATCACCATTTGAATCTACTCCATTAAAACTATAATAAGTAGGTGAGCCTGTTGTCGGTGTTTCGTTTAAAAACACATTATTCATCCAAGATGATGTTTTATAAGTCATAAAATTATTAGAAGTATCATTAATAACATCAATAAGTTTTATGTTGTTTTGACTGTTGGTTAAAGCATAATTAAACACACCAACACTGGTTGTTACTGTTAATGTAGTTCTTAACGCAGACCAATCCCAAGCATCCTGTATACTGCTTTTACTGTCGTTTACGAAATCACCTATCATTGCTGAATATTCGGTTTGAGCAACGGTACTAACTTCAGGTACTCTTAGCCTTCTCAACACAGCGTTAACTAATTCTAAATATGTCATAAATACCTTCCAATGAATTCTTGCTGTTTGAGTTTTTCTAGTTCTTGTAAATCAAATTGTAAATCAATTGGCGTTTGTCTTCTTGTTGTTGTTTGTGTTGGTATAGGTCTACCGCCGCCACCTATTCCTGTTAATAAAGACATATTCATATTTAAATTAACGTTAGGTAAATTGAGGTTAGGTAAATTAATATTAGGTAAACTTATATCCGGTAAATCAATATCATCAATAAAATTATCTAGTTGATTAATAGCATCATAAGTGCTATCAAGTACATCATCAATAACGTCAATAACAGGTTCAGTAACTGCCTGAATTACTTCCCCTGTTTGTTTAGCTACTTCCCCTACAGCACCAACTACAGGCTTAACTACTTCTCGGTTAACGGCACTTCCTGCTTCTATTACAGGTTCAGCCACAGCCTTAACAGCGTCTTCCAACAAAGGAAGTGTTTCTTTTACGGGTTGAATAACTGTTTGATCTATAGCGGAACCAACTGTCCTAACAACGTCTTCTACTTTTTTTAGTATCTCAGGTGTTTCTATACCGCCAGTACCTAAACGTAATGAACCGCCTTCAACAATATATTTACCTACACCTTGTAAAACTGCATCGCCTAAAGAAGCGCCATTAACTAATGCCTGTTCTGATTTAACTAAACCTTTAATAAAATCATCAGTGTTTATATTGTAATTGTCTTTTAAACTAGTTAAAAATTCTCCGTCTTTACCGCCCAATACTTTTTCAGTTAAGTCCCCACCAAACTGAGACACAAAAGCCCCAGCAAAATCACCTTTGGCTGCGGCTATAGCAGTATTTAAACCTTTAATTGATTGATCATAAGAAAACCCTAATAGTCCTTGCCCTGCTGAAGCTGGAATTGCAGGTGTTGTTGCTGTGGCTTCAACGGCTTCGGTAGGAGGAGCCAATAATCCTGATGCTTTTAAACCACCAATTGTAGCGGCAGCGTAATCATCTAAATGTAATGTCTGACCTGCTGCTGCTTTGGTTGCTACTTGTGCAACGGCAAAAGCAGGATTATAAAAACTCATTACAGCATTAGTTACAGGAAATATGTATTTACCGGCAAAGGTATCGGCACCTACTTGTTGTTGATAAGCCTTTGGAATATACTGTATATCATAAGCACCTATCTGACCACCACCCTCCGGTATAATCCATTGCCCTTTACCGGCTAAGTTTGGGTATAGTTTATTTAAATCTTCACCTGTATTTAAAAATACACGGGCACTGTCTGCATGACCCACAAGACCTGCTGCTTCAGAAGAAGCACTGCCCGGTATTACTAATGAATCAGGAATTCCTTGAGAAAGCATATACTTTCTAATAGGAGACAAGCTACTAAGATCAGCAGTTGTTCCCATTGGACTAACGTTAACGCCTTGTTGTATTTCCTTTAAAACATCATAAGGTTGATCACCAAGTTTAGCCATTTCAGCATAAAACCCAGTAGACCCTTCAGGAGGTTCTTCACCGCGAGCTATGGTTTGAAAAATATTATCATCAAGCCTTGAATAACCCTTAATTTTATCCATAAAAGAAGCATCGTCAGCTACTTTATATTTATTAGGGTCATAGTCCTGTTTAGACCAATAATCTAAAGCTGCCTGTGCTTTTTTTGCTTCTTGTTCCTGAAAAGCACTAGTGTCTGTTGGTGTAGAATAAGTATTTACAATCTTTTGTTGTTCCGGCGTTAATTTTAAATAATCACCTAAAAGACTTGTAGATGCTTCTTTATTAATAGCTTTTTGTAAATATTCAGTTCCCGTTAATGGTTTATAACCAGCAAAAGCATTTATAGGTGTTGTTTGTTCAGTTTTTACCGGCGCTAAAGTTTGAGGTATAACCGCTCGTTCCATTAACTCCTGTGGAGATAATTCAGTAAAAGGTTTTGTTAGGTCTATTTTAGCAACTGGAGTAACTGGAGTAACTGGAGTAACTGGAGCAGTAGTTTGTTGAACAGGCAAAGGTTGTTTTTTTTCTTCTGTTTTAACAGTAGGTTCTAAATCAATTGTAACTACTTTCTTTTCTACTTCATCCCTGTCGTCTATTCCATTACGGTTTTCGTCTATAAACTGACCGGTACGGACTTTACTTTCTTTTTCTTCAGGGAAAGGACCAGTTGCAATAGGAGTAACAACCCCTGCTGTTGGTTTACCTTTGGCTGCATAGGCTTGCTCTAGTTTTTGTTGTGGAGTTAAAGCAACAACAGACTCAGTTAACTCGGGAGCCGGTGTAAAAGAAATATTACCTAATAATTCTGGATCTACGGCTAAAGAAGTAAAACCTGATTTACCTATGGAACTAACGTCCCCTCCTTCTTGTCTACGTTGAGGAATTCTAGCCATTACTTTTGACCCCATTTAGACAATGCTTTAATACCAAAAGAAGCAGCAATGGCGGCACCTAAAAATCCTTTGTAAAAATCAGGCATATCGTTTAATACCCTAAAGCCTTCTTGAATATAAGGAACCATGTCCGGTACAAAAGCACCTAATAAAGGAATACTTAAAATTATAGTAAACCACTCATCTTTCCATGAATTTTGAGAATTAGCTGCTTGTTGCGCTTCCCAGTCAGTTGTGGTTTTAATTATTTCAATTTCTTTATCATGTGTTGCTTGTTGCTTTAATTGTTTATTGTTTAACCAATTAGAAGCTAAACCAACAACACCGGATATAAGTTGAGGAACCATACTATTTCTTTTTAAATAGGTTCTGTACGGTATCGGATTCGTATATACGCAACCCTAACCAAATTATTGTAAATAAAGAAGCTACAGGGGGTAACCATGCAGCCAAAGTCATTACTGCTGTGGAGGCCGCTGCTACGTCTAAAACTTCTTTAGTGTTTTGCATTTAATTCACCAAGGCAGCCCAGAAGCCGTCACAGGATTAGCCTGAAGCTCCAGATTCGCATCCAGACCAGCCTCAATGCCTTCTACATCCAGTGCTTCTTGTACCCAGCCAGTGACTACTTCAAGCGTCAGGTCTTCAAAAGGCACAAAGCCTTCAGAATCTGGATCAGGCTGAAAAGATACAGTGCCATATGAGCTGGCTGAATGGTCTCCAGCAGTCTTAGTGGCTCGCCAGTGGGCTACAGTTACGCCGCCGTCAGCCGTATTTCGTTCTAGTTGTGCAATAGTCCAAATCATTTTTGTTTCGCCTTATTGTTAAGAAATGCAA
>Ga0075461_10000245_pt1 | contig 14836 bp, 15 predicted proteins | sample DEB08_DNA_6_FD_74788 | JGI IMG/M metagenome (GOLD analysis project Ga0075461, IMG submission 74788) | Aqueous microbial communities from the Delaware River and Bay under freshwater to marine salinity gradient to study organic matter... | ecosystem: Environmental > Aquatic > Marine > Coastal ...
CTTGCGTCCCCGCCGACCCGATCCTGTCTCAGGTGGTGCGGCCACCGATCACGACTCGGTGCGCTCCGCCTGCGGCGGAGCCGGCGTCGACTCGGTCGCGGCCGGAGCCGGCGCCGGAGGAAGCGAGGTTGGCGGCGCGGCCGTTGCCGTAGGCGCCGCATCGTCGTCAGCGTCCGCCCCGTCATCGGCGCTGAGCTCCTTGGTCTCGGCCTTGAAGATCCGCAGGGAGCGACCCATGCCCCGAGCCACGTCAGGAAGCCGCTTGGCGCCGAAGAGGAGCAGGATGATGAGGACAAGGATGAGGATCTCCGGCCCCCGGAGATTGAACGGCATAAATGGTCACCTTTCGACTCGGGGCATCTCACAGATGCCCGCTCGCGCGTGAGGCCATGCTAACCCCTTGCGGCCATGGAGGCGGGAGTTAGCGGGACTGGCCCCCCAGAGGGTCGTCTGGGCCCGCCATCTGCCTATCGAGGAGGTCCTGGGCCAACGCCCCGACGGAACGTCGGATCTCGATCGGGGCGATCACCTCGACGCGGCCACCGAGTCCGACCACTGTCCGGCCTAGCCACCCGGGATCGCCCACCACCATCTCCACCACGGTCGACCCGTCGGGCTCCGCGACCTCGGTGAGCAACTCGGCCGACTCCGTGAACCAACGGGCGGTCGCATCGACGCGAAGACGCACCACAGTGCCGTCCTGGGGCGCTATCAATGGGGATGGGGATGACTCCCCCGAGCCATCGCTGTGGAGGCCGATCTCACCGGGAGCGTGAATCGTGTCCGACATGGGCTCTCCCACGGCCGCGGTGCGGACGCGATCGAGTCGGAATGTCCGTTGAGCGTCCGCGTAATGACAGAACGCCACGAGATACTCTCGGCCGGCGTACTCCTGCAGGCGTCGAGGACTCACCACACGTTCGGTCACGCTGTCGGTCGTGGCACCCACGTATCGGAGGGTCACGGTTCGGTTCGCGTCGAGTGCCTGCGCGATCGCGGCGCGTACGTCGCTGTCGACGGGGTCCATGACGATGACCGAATCTGACGTCACTGTCCCCGCGCCAAGCGCGTCCTCGAGCCGTGCCGTGAGGCTGGCCACCATCCCACCGTCGCCATCGCCCGGCACGGTCCCGAGCTTCCGCAGGCCGACCAGCAGGGCCATGGCCTCATCCGGTGTGAGTCGGAGCGGCCGCTGAAGCGTTTGGGGATCGATCACATCAATGATGCCGTCGTCCTCCCAGAACTGGATGTCGATGAGTTGATCGGGTCCGTGACCGGGGAGCCCGCAGCAGACGACGAGCCAGAGATCGCGCTCGAGGGCCTGCGGTGTGACCCCGAAGTTCTCGGCGGCCTCCGTGATCGACACCCCTGGATGCTGCGACAGCCACGGAACCAGCGCGAGGAGCCGAGAAAGCCGTTCTGCTGAAGTCTCACGCATCGACGCCATCCCCCCGATGTCGTTCCACCACTCGACGGAGGTGCTCCCGTGTGCGCTCACGCAATTCGGCAGGTTCGACGACTACTCCCCCGCTCGCGAGGACCTCGCTGATGAGCTGATCCCCGTCGGTGAAGGAGACGGTGATCAGCCCATCCGGCTGCTCGTCGCCACGTTCACGAAGCGACGCGCCGGCCTGGCCGGGAAGTCGAATGAGCGCCACACCCTCGGGTTCTGGCTGTCCCAGACGTTGCACGAGGGCCCGCGCGTCTCCCGGATCAACCGGATCGAAGTTGTCCGGGAGCAGCCGGACCGACCCGGTGATGCGCGAGAGGCGGTAGACCCGCTCCGCCTGACGTCGCCTGTTCCAGCCCGCGAGATACCAGGCACCCTGCCAGCGCACGGTCGCCCACGGGTGGACCTCGCGGGGGGTTGGCTCTACATCACCGAGAGCCCGGTAGTCAAAGGTCACCACATGACGGGTTCGGATGGCTTCCCACAACACCGGGAGTTCGGACTCCCCCGGTGTGCGTGACGCGTCGCGCCAGGAGGTCCCGGGCACGTCCCCACGCAAGCCTGCAACCGCCTCCACCTTGCGTAGCGCCGCGGTGGCCGGGGCGCTCAGTGCAGCATCGGACCACGCCCGTGCGGCAAGCCCGAGCACGGTGACCTCCTGCGCGGTGAACGACAGTTCCGGCATGGCGTAATCGCCCACATCAATGCGGTACCCCTCGACCTCGCCGGCGGAGGTCACCACGGTGTGGATCGGCACACCCATCCCCCGCAACTCTTCCTTGTCGCGCTCAAACATGCGCTCGAACGCATCATCGGACGCAGCATCCGCATACCCGGGGACCGCCGCATGCAGCAGGGACCGCGTCACGGGACGCTCCGCGCCGAGAAGGCACAGGACCAGGTTGAGCAGGCGCTCGGTGCGATCGACCGCCACCGAAGGGTCAGCCCACGTCGAGCAGGTCGATGACGAACACCAGGGTACGACCGGCCAGGCGGTGCGCCCCCGACTCCCCATATGCGAGCGCGGGCGGGATCACCAACTGCCGACGGCCGCCCACGCGCATGCCCGGGATGCCGTCCTGCCAGCCGGCGATCAGCCCCTGCAGCGGGAAACGGATGGGCTCGCCACGATCCCAGGACGCATCGAACTGCTCCCCGGTCTCGAAGTCGACTCCCACGTAGTGCACGAGCACCTGGGCACCTGGTGTCGCTTCAGCGCCCTCTCCCACGACGAGGTCGGTGATCACAAGCTCAGCGGGCGGCGGGCCTTCAATGAATTCGATCTCGGGCTTGTCGGTCATGCGGACTCCTCAGGATGCGGTGGACGTGGAATCAATCGGTGAGCGCGTCTAGGGGCTGGAGATGAGGTCGACCACGAAAAGTAGCGACTCTCCCGCCTCGATGCCGGAGCCGGCGGGCGGGTTGTCGCCGTAGGCCATGTCGGCCGGGATTATGAGCAGCCGCCGTCCGCCGGGCTTCATGCCGGGCAGACCCTCCTGCCAGCCGGCGATAACGCCCGCCAGAGGGAACGTGATCGAGCTCCCCCGCGCCCAGGAACTGTCAAAGATGGCCTTGGACACCATGCCGATTCCGCAGTACTCCACGGTGACCTCGGCGCCCGCTTGGACGGCTTCACCGGCACCCTCGGCGATATCGACATTCACCAGCGAGGTGACGTTGCCTGCCGCGGCCTCAATTCCGACCGTGGGAGCCACCCCGGCGGCGGTGGTGACCGCGACCTCGCCCTCGACGATCGAGTCCGCGGGAGGCTCGTTGGCTGTGGCCGGTGGAGCGATCGTGGCACAGTCTGTCGTCACCCAATCGCCGGCGGGTGCGGCACTCGATGACGACGATGGCGTGCTGCCCTCGTCGCCGCTGTCCGACCCCCCGCATGCGGTCAGGGTCAGTGCAGCGGCGAGAGGTACGGCGACCAGGGCGACCGCCCGACGACGGGAGAGGGTGCGAAGGGTCATGGGCACACCCTAAGTTGCCTCCGGCGCGAACGTCGCATCGGCGCGCCTGCGGCGGGGTCCGGGCGCGATCACATACTGGCGATGAGGCGCTCCACGCGCTCGTCCACAGCGGCGAAGGGGTCCTTGCACAGGACGGTGCGCTGAGCCTGATCGTTGAGCTTTAAATGGACCCAGTCCACCGTGAAATCCCGGTGGCGCTCCTGCGCGCGGCGAATGAATTCACCGCGCAACCGCGCACGCGTCGTCTGCGGAGGGATGCTCTTGGCCTCGAAGACCTCCGGCTCGTGGGTCACTCGAGAGACCTGTCCTCGACGTTCCAGCAGGTAGAACAGCCCCCTGCTCCGACGAATGTCGTGGTAGGCGAGGTCGAGTTGGGCGATTCGCGGGTCCGACAGGCTCAGATTGTTACGCGTCATGTAGCGCTCGATAAGCCGCCATTTGATCGCCCAGTCGATATCTCGGTCGATCAGGGACAGGTCCTGGGTCTCGACCGCCTTCAAGGTGCGTTCCCAGAGGGCGATGACGTGGCTGCCCACCGACGCTGGCTCATCGAGCAGGCCCTGTCGGTCCGCGAAGTCACGTGCCTTCTCGAAGTACTCGGACTGCAACTGCAGACCGGTCAACTCGCGCCCATTGGCCAGGCGCACCGTGCGCTGACCAGTGGGATCGTGGCTGATCTCGCGGATCGCTCGGATGGGGTTCTCCAGGGTCAGGTCACGCAGCACTGTCCCCGCCTCGAGCATGCGCAAAACGAGGTCTGCCGATCCCACCTTGAGCAATGTGGTCGTCTCGCTCATGTTGGAGTCGCCGACGATGACGTGCAGCCGCCGATATCGATCGGCATCCGCGTGCGGCTCATCACGGGTATTGATGATTGGGCGGGATCGGGTCGTGGCGCTCGAGACGCCCTCCCAGATGTGATCGGCCCGTTGACTGATGCAGTAGACGGCCCCGCGGGGTGTTTGCTGGAGCTTGCCCGCACCACAAATGACCTGGCGGGAGACGAGGAACGGCAGGACAGAATCCGCTAGCCGCTGGAACTCGCCGTGGCGGGAGACGAGGAAGTTCTCATGACAGCCATAGGAGTTTCCGGCACTGTCGGTGTTGTTCTTGAACAGGTAGACGTCTCCGTTGATCCCCTCTTCACGGAGGCGTGCTTCCGCGTCCAGCGACAGGCCCTCCAGGATGCGCTCCCCAGCGCGATCGTGGGCGATCAATTGGCGGACGTCGTCACACTCGGCCGTTGCGTACTCCGGATGACTTCCGACATCCAGGTAGAGACGGGATCCGTTGCGGAGAAAGACGTTGCTGCTCCGCCCCCAGGACACGACCCGACGGAACAGATATCGCGCCACCTCGTCGGGGCTGAGCCGACGTTGGCCGCGGAAGGTGCAGGTCACGCCGTACTCGGTCTCGATCCCGAAGATGCGCCGATCCATGTCAGTCCCCCGGTGGCGAGGCACTGGACGCCACGAGAATCTCGGTGAGGTCGGCTGGTCCGAGGCGGCGGAAGGCCCGGCGAGGTCGGGTTCGGTCCAGGACGGCTGCTTCGAGATCTGCCGCATCGAGGGCCCGGTCGGCCCCAGCGCTGAGGGCGGCAACACCCACGCGCACGCCTTCGGCGAGCTCGAGTCCTTCGCGCCACTGAGCCTCGAGCACCTCGAGGATGGCGTCGGTCTGTCCACCCATCGCCAGGTAGGAGTGTTCGTCAGCCACGGATCCGTCGAAGGTGAGGCGATAGATCTGATCGTCGTCGGCCGTGCCCCCCACCTCAGCGACGACAATCTCGACCTCATACGGTTTGGCCGCTTCCGTGAAGATGGTGCCGAGGGTTTGTGCGTAGGCGTTGGCCAGGCTTCTGCCGGTGACGTCGAGGCGGTCATAGGCATACCCACGCATATCGGCGAGGCGTACGCCCGCAACGCGCAGGTTTTCGAACTCGTTGTACTTGCCGACCGCTGCGAACCCAATGCGGTCGTAGATCTCGGAAATCTTGTGCAGCGCCCGGGACGGGTTTTCGGCGACGAATATGACCCCGTCCGCATACTGGAGAACCACGACACTGCGACCTCGGCTGATGCCTTTGCGCGCGAAGTCCGCCTTGTCTTTGATGATCTGCTCGGGTGACACGTAGAACGGCACACTCATGGAGCACCCCCGGAGAGGTTGGCTGCTGGCCCATCCGGCCGGGTGCGACGCGCCGCGACGACCTCGTCCACAGCATTGCCCATGCGATCCGTGTCGATAATCGTCACACCATCGGCGGTGGCCAGCGCCACCACGGGGAAGATACGACGATTCATATCCGGGCCGCCCGTTGCCGAGTCATCGTCGGCGGCGTCGTACAGGGCTTCAATTGCCGCGGTGATCGCATCGGTCTCCGACAGCTGCGGTCGGTAGAGCTTCTTGAGCGATCCCCGGGCGAAGACCGAGCCGGAGCCCACGGCGAAGTGCTCGTGTTCCTCGTAGCGGCCGCCGGTCACGTCGTAGGAGAAGATCCGGCCACGGGCTCGGTGAAGGTCATAGCCGCCGAAGAGCGGGACCACCGCCAGACCCTGCATGGCGAATCCGAGGTTGCTGCGCAGGAGGGTGGCCAGGCGGTTCGCCTTGCCATCCAGCGAGAGCGGCACGCCCTCGATCTTCTCGTAGTGCTCGAGTTCCACCTGGAACAGGCGGACGAGTTCCACCGCGAGTCCCGCGGCCCCCGCGATGCCGATCACCGAGTGCTCGTCGGCCGGGAAGACCTTCTCGATATCGCGTTGAGCGATGAGGTTGCCCATCGTGGCGCGTCGATCGCCGGCCATGATCACGCCGTCTCGGTAGGTGAAGGCGACGATGGTCGTCCCGTGCGGGACCGAGTGGGACAGATCGCCAACCGAGGCGGAGACCGCGCCGTGGTAGCCGGTGGACGTGAGGAAGTCCGCGAACGACGCAGTCCCTGGGGCCAGGTACGCGGCGGCAAACCGGCCGGGCATGGGGTCCGAGGTCACTGGCCACCCTTTTGGACGAAGGATTTCACAAACTCCTCCGCATTCTCTTCGAGGACCTCATCGATCTCGTCGAGGATGGAGTCCACCTCGGCGTCGAGATCGGCCGGGGCACGTGCCGGCAGGTCGACCTCGTCAACCTCATCGGTCCGCGTTCGCTCGACGCGCCGCTGTTCGCCCTGAGTGCTCATGAGCTCACCCTAAACCGCGACGGCCCTGCTCGCGCGTTCCTGGCCTACCGGGATGGAGCCGAATTCAGGCGTTCCGCAGAGCAGTCAACAACTCGTCCGCCGAGGTGGCGCCGTCGAGCAGGTGCTCCACGTGCTCCCGCGTACCTCGGGCGGGCTCGAGGGTGGGGATCCTCTGAAGCGCATCAAAGCCATCGACATCGAAGATGACCGAATCCCAAGAGGCCGCCGCCACGGCATCGCCATAGCGGCGCAGGCACTCACCGCGGAAATAGGCCCGCGTGTCCTCCGGTGCTCGCTCCCGCGCCCGGCGGACCTCGTCGGGGGTGGTGAGGCGCTCCAGCCGCCCGGCTGCTTCCAGTTTGAGCGCCAACCCGCGATCGGGACGGATGTCGGCGTACTGCAGGTCCACCAGTTCCAGACGGGGCGAGGACCAATCGAGACCGTCCCGGCGTCGGTAGCCGTCCATGAGCGCGAGTTTGGCGACCCAGTCGATGCGGTCCGCCGCCAGACGCGGGTCGCGCTCGAGGTCATCGAGCACCCGCGCCCACCGTTCAAGGATGTCCCGGGTCATCGGATCATCACCGTGCGATCGTGACACCAGCTGCGTGGCGGCATCGAGATAGCGACGCTGAACATCAATGGCCGTCAGTCGTCGACCATCCCGGAGCGCAAGCACGTGGGTGAGGGAGGGATCGTGGCTGACCAGATGCATCTCGCGGACGGGATCGATCAGGCTGAGGTCCTCCCCCAACTTCCCCTCTTCGATGACCGCAAGGACGAGCGCCGTAGTCCCGATCTTCAGGTAGGTGGCGGCTTCGCACATGTTGGCATCGCCCACGATGACGTGTAGTCGTCGATAGCGCTCCGGGTCGGCGTGCGGCTCGTCCCGGGTGTTGATGATGGGGCGCTTGAGTGTCGTCTCGAGTCCCACCTCGACCTCGAAGAAGTCCGCACGCTGCGAAATCTGGAATCCGGCCGTGCGGCCGTCTTGGCCGAGCCCCACCCGGCCCGCTCCGGTGAACACCTGACGCGTCACGAAGAACGGCGTGAGGTCGCGCACGATGTCGGGGAACGGCGTGGCACGTCTCATCAGGTAGTTCTCGTGGCAGCCGTACGACGCGCCCTTGTTGTCCGTGTTGTTCTTGTAGAGCTGGATTGCGAAGGGACCCGTGCGGCTCGCCGCCACGGCAGCATCGGCCATGATCTCCATGCCCGCCCGATCCCACAGCACAGCATCGCGGGGATTGGTGACCTCCGGACTCGAGTACTCCGGGTGTGCATGGTCGACGTAGAGACGCGCCCCGTTCGTGAGAATGAGATTGGCGAGACCAATCTCCTCATCGGTGAGTTGGGTCGGGTCAGCCTCTGCCCGCGACATGTCGTAGCCACGCGCGTCCCGCAAGGGGAACTCGTCATCGAAGTCCCACCGCATCGCCGATCGCCGATCGCCCACCGCTGGTCCGTCGTACGCCGTCACCACCTGCGAAGACGTCATCATCGAGTTCACGTGGGGATGGCCCGGAACTGAGATCCCGTACTCCGTCTCGATCCCCATGATGCGGCGAACGCTCATGCAGCACCGCCGGTCACAGGTACTGGCCGGTATTCGCCACCGTGTCGATGACGCGTCCGGCCTCCGTGCCCTTCTTGCCCTGAACGAGGGTGCGGATGAAGACGATGCGCTCGCCCTTCTTGCCAGAAATGCGCGCCCAGTCATCGGGGTTCGTCGTGTTGGGCAGGTCCTCGTTTTCACGGAACTCGTCCACGCAGGCGCTCAGCAGGTGCTGGACCCTGATGCCCTTCTGCCCGGTCTCCAGGAACTCCTTGATCGCGCTCTTCTTCGCGCGGGCGACCACATTCTCCAACATGGCACCCGAGTTGAAGTCCTTGAAGTACAGGACCTCCTTGTCGCCGTTGGCGTAGGTCACTTCAAGGAAACGGTTCTCCTCGTCCTCGGAGTACATGCGCTCTACGGCCCGCTGGATCATGGCGGCGCAGGTCTCCTCCGGGCTGTCGGCGTTCTCCGCAAGATCGTCCGGATGCAGGGGCAGGTCCGGGGTGAGGTACTTGCTCAGGATGTCCCGCGCCGCTTCGGCATCCGGCCGCTCGATCTTGATCTTGACGTCGAGTCGGCCGGGACGAAGGATCGCCGGGTCGATCATGTCCTCTCGATTCGAAGCCCCGATCACAATGACGTTCTCCAGGCTTTCGACGCCGTCGATTTCGCTCAGAAGCTGGGGGACGATGGTGTTCTCCACATCGCTGGACACACCCGAACCACGGGTCCGGAAGAGCGAGTCCATCTCGTCGAAGAAGACGATGACCGGCATGCCCTCGGATGCCTTCTCGCGTGCCCGCTGGAAGACCAGGCGAATGTGTCGCTCGGTCTCCCCCACGTACTTGTTCAGCAACTCCGGGCCCTTGATGTTCAAGAAGAAGGACCGGCCCTCCTCACGCCCAGTGCGCTCGGCCACCTTCTTTGCCAGAGAGTGCGCAACCGCCTTGGCAATGAGCGTCTTGCCGCACCCGGGTGGGCCGTACAGCAGGATGCCCTTGGGCGGCGCGAGCCGATGTTCGAGGTAGAGATCGGGGTGGAGGAAGGGCAACTCGACCGCGTCCTGAATCTGATCGATTTGACCACCAAGGCCACCGATGTCCTCATAGTCCACGTCGGGAACCTCTTCCAAGACCAGTTCCTCGACCTCGGACTTCGGGATGACCTCGTAGACATAGTTGCTGCGCGACTCGAGGAGAAGCGAGTCCCCGGCACGCAGGGTCCGTTGCCGCAGTGGCTCAGCAAGCGCAACGACTCGCTCCTCATCGGCCCGTCCAATCACGAGGGCCCGATCTCCGCCGGCGAGCAACTCCTTGAACATCACCAACTCACCAAGGCGCTCGAACTCGCGTACACCCACGACGTTCATAGCCTCATTCAGCATGAGCTCCTGGCCGGGAACCAGCGCGTCTTTGTCGACATCGGGACTGGCCACCAACCGCATCTTGCGCCCGGAGACCGCGACGTCGATAGCTCCGTCCTCGGCCTGCGCGAGGAACACCCCGTAGGTGCCTGGCGGCTCCGCGAGGCGATCAACCTCGGCCTTGAGCGTGACGATTTGCTCGCGTGCGTCACGGAGCGTGGCCACGAGGCGCCCGTTATGTGCCTGGGCCGCGGCGAGTTCGGCCTCGATGACGCGCAGACGCTCCTCGGCCGTACCGCGATCATTCGTGGGCATACATCGCCTCCTTGTCGAACGGTCCTTCGACCATACCCGCGGACGGGTCAGAACGCTCGGGTCACGCGGAGGTGTCGCCCTCCGGGATCGGGTAGGCCCCCTTGGCAGGGCGGCGCCGTCGCAGCGGAGCCGTGGTGCCGTCCGCCAGTCGGCGCGTCATCAGAAGGAACCCGGTATGGGCAATCATCCGATGATCAGGACGGACTGCCAGGCCCTCAAGGTGCCAGGTGCGCACCAGGGACTCCTCGGCCCGCGGCTCGGTCCACGCTTGCGACTCGCGTAGAGCCTCGGCGGTCTGGCTGAGCTGCGTAGTGGTCGCGACGTAGCAGACGAGTGTGCCACCGGGCCGCACCGCGGCGTGCGCCGTGGCCAGGTGATTCCAGGGATCGAGCATGTCGAGGACAAGAGCGTCGAAGGGCGCCCACTGCTGCCAGGCCTGATCCGAGACGTCACCGACCAGGAGTTTCCAGTTGTCCGGAGCCCCCACGAACCACCGCTCCACATTGCGCCGAGCCACCTCGGCGAAATCCGGCCGCAACTCGCAGGACACCACGAGGCCCTGATCTCCGACGGCGGACAGCAACGAGCATGTGAGTGCTCCTGAGCCGGCCCCGGCTTCCAACACTCTTCCGCCGGGGCGCAGCCCCGTCGCCATGACGATCCGCGCAGCATCCTTGGGATAGATCACGGCGGCACCGCGCGGCATGGCCAGGACGAAGTCCTCGAGGTGCGACCGAAGGACGACGTAGGTCGTTCCACCGGTGGAGGTGACGACGCAGCCTTCGGGCTGTCCGATCAGGTCATCGTGGGCGATCCCCCCACGATGCGTGTGAAAGGTACGGCCGGGCTCGAGGTTCAGCGTGTGGTGTCTCCCTTTGGGGTCCGTCAATTGAACGATGTCACCCGACGCCAACAAAGCCCGGTCTCGACGAGTGTCTTCCACTCGCGCAGGCTAGCGTTCAGCGGCCGCAAGCCACATGGCGAGGTCACGGGGCGTCACGCCCACAAGGGTGTCGAGGACCACGAGCCGAGGTGCGGGCTCGATCGGAACCATGTGCGGGACAGCGACCACCAGCGCACCGCTGGCGTGACCGGCTGTGACGCCCGTGGGCGAGTCCTCGATCACCACACAGCGTCGAATGTCGACCCCGAGCCTTGTCGCCGCGGTGAGGTACGGCTCGGGGTGCGGCTTGCCGTCCGTCACCTCGTCACCGGCAACGCTCATATCGAATCCGCGACCGCCGGTCTGTTCGGCCACGGCATCGGAGACGGCGTGCAGCAACTGTCGATATGTCGCCGAGACAAGCCCGGTCGGGATGCCAGCAGCCTGGCACGAGCGCACCAGTTCCGCAGCCCCGGGACGCCATTGGATAGGCCCCGTCCGCAGGAGTGCCTCCATGGCGGTCATCAACTGGTCCCCCACCTCCGACACGGAGATGGGCACGCCAGCCTTCGCGATCATGTAGGCGCTCACGCGCTCCAGGGGTCCGCCGAGGCAGTGCTGCTGATCGGACGGGGTCCACGTCGCGCCAAGGCCCGCCATCACCTGCCGCTCCGCAATGAGCCACAGCCCCTCGGAGTCGATCAGCGTTCCGTCCAGATCGAACAGCACCGCGGCGGGAGGGCGGGGCTCGTCTGACATGGTGAGGGCAGGCTAGCGTCACGGCCCGTTTCCCGATCTACCTGGCATAGGCTGAGGTCCTTGACCGGGCCGACCCTGTCGGCCCGTGCACCGGCCCGCGAAGGGGGTTCGCATGATCGAGTTCGAGGCCCTGCCCGAACTCGTCGATCCGGTACTCGTCGCGGCCTTTGAAGGCTGGAATGACGCCGGCGACGCAGCGAGCGACACCGTCCAACACCTGCGCGACGTGTGGGGTGCGCAACTGATTGCGGAGATCGACCCCGAGGACTATTACGACTACCAGGTCAACCGGCCGCACATTTCTTTCGATGACGAGGGAATCCGTCGGCTCACCTGGCCAACCACCCGCCTCTACGTCGCGCGTCTGCCCTTGGCCACTCGAGACGTCGTCCTCGTGCACGGTGTCGAGCCCAACATGCGGTGGCGTCAATTCACCGACGAACTCCTGCACTATTCCTCGGAGTTGGGCGTCACGTTGACCGTCACACTGGGCGCTCTCCTCTCGGACAGCCCGCACACGCGCCCGGTGCCGGTGACCGGCACGTCCACCGACCCGGGAACGGCCCGCGAGCTTGGCGTTGAGGCCTCCCACTATGAGGGCCCAACCGGGATTGTCGGTGTGCTGCAGGAAGCGTGTGCGCGTCGGGGTATCCCGTCGGTATCCCTGTGGGCCGCTGTTCCGCACTACGTAGCGCAAGCCCCGTCCCCCAAGGCGACTCTCGCGCTCGTGCGACGTGTGGAGGACCTGCTCGATGTGCCCGTTCCACTCGGCGAACTCGTGGAGGATGCTCGCGCGTGGGAAATCGGCGTCGACGAGCTCGCCGCGGAGGACGAGGAAGTCGCGGACTACGTGCGATCCCTCGAGGAGGCCCGCGACACGGCCGATCTGCCCGAGGCCAGTGGCGAGGCCATCGCTCGTGAATTCGAGCGCTATTTGCGGCGTCGAGGAGTGGACGGCGCCTAGCCTGCGTCGGGCCGCACCGTGGCGTGCATTGCTTGGTACGCGCGAATCAGCGCATCGGTCGAGGAGTCCCTGTCGAGGGGCCGATCGGCATCTTGCAGGTCTGGCAGGATCGAGTTGGCCATCGCCTTGCCTAGTTCTACGCCCCACTGATCGAAGCTATCGATGCCCCAAATCGCCCCCTGCACGAAGACGCTGTGCTCGTAGAGAGCTACGAGCGCGCCCAGCGCATGCGGATCGAGTCGCGCCGCGAGGATGAAGGTGGACGGACGATTCCCCGGCATCACCTTGTGGGGCACAAGATCGTCCGGAACCCCCTCGGCGCGCACCTCGTCTGCCGTGCGCCCGAACGCCAGAACGGCAGCCTGCGCTAAGGCATTGGCCGCAAGCATGTCCTGCATGTCGAACACCGGCTCCAGTGCCTGGGCGAAGAGGATGAAGTCGCACGACACCACCTCGGTCCCCTGATGGAGGAGTTGGTAGAACGAGTGCTGGCCATTTGTGCCCGGCTCGCCCCAGTAGATCGCGCCGGTGTTGTAGTCCACCCGCGCACCGTCGAGCCGAACGGACTTGCCGTTGCTCTCCATGGTGAGTTGCTGGAGGTAGGCAGGAAAGCGCGCGAGGTATTGCGCGTACGGCAACACCGCATTCGTGGGGATATCGAGGAAGTCGCGATTCCACACCGCGGTCAGTCCCATTCGCAGCGGAATGTTCACGGAGGCGTCCGCATGCCGGAAGTGCTCGTCCATCGCGTGGAACCCCGCCAGCATGTTCGCGAAGTTGTCTGGGCCGATGGCGACCATGGTGCTCAATCCGATCGCGGAGTCCATGGAGTAGCGACCGCCCACCCAGTCCCAGAAGCCGAACATGTTGGCGGTGTCGATCCCAAATGCCGCGACGCGATCGGCGTTGGTAGACACGGCCACGAAGTGGCGTTCGACGGCGCCCTCTCCCAGCGCCTCCACGATCCACGCGCGCGCAGCCTTGGCATTGGTGAGTGTCTCCTGCGTCCCGAATGTTTTGGACGCCACAATGAAGAGGGTTTCTGCCGGATCGAGTCCGCGAATGGCCTCGCTGATGTCGGTCGGGTCGACGTTCGAGACGAACTGGAAAGTCATCGAGCGGTCGGAGTAGTACTGAAGGGCGATGTACGCCATAGCGGGTCCCAAATCCGAGCCGCCGATGCCGATGTTGATGACGTTGCGGATCCGCTTGCCCGTCGCCCCCTGCCACTCGCCGCTGCGTACCCGATCGGCGAAGGACGCCATTCGGCCGAGGACTCCGTGGACCTCGTCCGCGACATCAACACCATCGACGATCAGCGCCCCGCTGGCTGGCGGGAGTCGCAGTGCCGTGTGCAGAACCGACCGATCCTCGGTGACATTGATGTGCTGCCCGGCGAACATGGCATCCCGGCGCTCGAGGACGCCCTGCTCCCGGGCGAGATCGAGGAGCGCCTCCATCACGTCGTGAGTGACGCGCTGCTTGCTGAAGTCCACGCGCAGACCCGCCGCCTCGAGAGTCCACGCCGGTCCGCGATCGGGCTCCGCGGCGAAGATGTCCCGCAGTTCACGGTGCCGCAACTCGCGGGCCATGTCGTCGAGGCGACCCCACGCCGCGCGGTCCTTGGGATTTGTCGATTCCAGGGCGGTCATGGCATCAGCCTTGCACTAGCGTGGCCCTCGCGTACAGCCGATGACCGAAGAGCGCCCGACGCGTCAGTCCGAGCCCAGAGGGTTCGGTTCGTCGCCGCCGGGACCACAGGACGTGAAAGGGATGGGATCGCAGATGGCGACAACGAAGCCAATGCAGTTGGGGATGGTCGGCCTCGGCCGAATGGGGGCCAACATCGTCCGGCGCATCATGCGCGATGGGCATTCTGCCGTCGTGTACGACCGTGACCCCGCGGTGGTGGCGGAACTCGTCAAGGAGGGTGCCATCGGCGCGGACTCCCCCGCTGATCTCGTCGCCAAGATGGAGACACCGCGCAACGTGTGGATCATGGTGCCCGCGGGCGGGATCACCGAGGCGGTCGTCAACGAGTTGGGCGGGCTGCTCGAGACTGGTGACGCGATCATCGACGGCGGCAACTCCTACTACCGTGACGACATTCGCCGAGCGGCGGCACTCAGGCCCAAGGGTGTCCACTACATCGACTGCGGCACCTCCGGTGGGGTGTGGGGACTCGATCGCGGGTATTCGTTGATGATTGGTGGCGATGACGAGTCCGTGGACCGCCTCGATCCCATTTGGGATTCGGTAGCGCCCGGTGTTGACGGTGCACCGCGCACCGGGGACCGCACCGGTGAGCTTCTCCCCGGCGAGGCTGGGTGGCTTCATTGTGGCCCCAACGGCGCCGGCCACTTCGTCAAGATGGTTCACAACGGCATCGAGTACGG
>Ga0075461_10000248_pt1 | contig 14733 bp, 9 predicted proteins | sample DEB08_DNA_6_FD_74788 | JGI IMG/M metagenome (GOLD analysis project Ga0075461, IMG submission 74788) | Aqueous microbial communities from the Delaware River and Bay under freshwater to marine salinity gradient to study organic matter... | ecosystem: Environmental > Aquatic > Marine > Coastal ...
CCAGTGGGAGGCGGTGTCCGCACCCGCTGAACCGGCCGCGATCGTGGCCGGTGCAGGTTCGGGCAAGACCACCGTCATGTCGGCGCGGGTGCTCTGGTTGGTGCTCGAGGGATACGCCGAGCCCGATCAGGTCCTCGGGCTGACCTTCACCACCAAGGCCGCGGGTGAGCTGCTCGGCCGCACGCGCAGCGGTCTCGCCGCTGCCGCTGCGCTGGGCTTGCTGCCCGGTGATGCCGTCGCCTCCGCGGCCTACGAGCCATCGGTGTCGACGTACCACTCCTTCGCCGCCAATCTGCTGACCGACCACGGCGTTCGTCTCGGCTTGGAGCCGCATTCATCGGTTCTCACCGAGGGAGCGCGGGAGACGCTCGCCCTGCGCGTGCTGCGTTCGACATCGCTGCCGCTGGCGGGCCTCGGCTCGAGTCCGGCCACGTTTCTGGAATCCATGCTCAGCCTCGACGACGAACTCGCCGAACTCGACATCGAACCGCGGGATCTGCTCGAGCACTCGACCGGTCTCATCGCGGCTTTGGACGCGCTGGGTTCGCGTCAGAAGATCGGCGACCAGATGCTCGAGGCGGCACGCATCCGCGCGGCCCTGTGCGGATTGGTGGAGGAGTTCCGTGCCGCCAAGTCCGACCGACAGGTGGTGGACTTCGCCGATCAGATTCGGCGCGCCCTCGAACTCGTCCGCACGATGCCCGACGTCGTAGCCCAGGTACGCAGGCAGTTCCCCTTCGTCTTGCTCGACGAATATCAGGACACCTCGGTCGCCCAACGCATCCTCATGCAGCGACTCTTCGGCGACGGACATCCAGTGACCTCGGTGGGCGACCCGTGTCAGGCGATCTACGAGTGGCGCGGCGCGAGCGTGGACAACATCGACCGCTTCCCCGAGCACTTCCCGGTGATCCGTGGCGAGCAGCGCCAGAACGCCGTCCGCTACCCGCTCGCCGAAAACCGCCGGTCCGCGCCAGCCATCTTGGACCTCGCCAATGATGTGGCGGCTCCGCTGCGGGCCGTGCATGCCGGGGTCGAGCCGCTGCATGCCGCGGTCGACCAGTACGGCACGGGCACCGTGCGCTGTGCGCTGCTGCCCACCTACCGCGATGAGATCGACTGGGTCGCCGACCAGGTCGTGCAGTTGTACGCCGAGCATGGTGACTGGGAGGGCATCGCGATTCTCGGCCGCAAGAAGTCGATGCTTGCCAATATCGATCGGGAGTTGCGTGACCGCGGCATCCCCACGCGCCTGCTCGGCATCGCTGGCCTGCTTGATGTGCCCGTCGTCGCCGAGGTGCGGGCGATCTGCGAGGTCCTCGACGATCCCACTGCCGACGCCGCCTTCCTGCGCCTGCTCAACGGCCCACGGTGGCGCATCGGTCCCCGTGACCTCGCCGCGCTCGGTGCCGCCGCCGGGCTCGATCGTCCCGGTCCATCGGCCGATATCGATGAAGCCCTCTACCGGGCCGTCCTCGGCTCGGATCCGCAGGAGCGTCGCGGCCTTGCCGAGGTGGCCGCCGAGGTCGTTCACGCCGCCGAGGCCGACGAGTCACCGCTGTCGCAGGAGGCGACCGAACGCCTGCGCGCTCTGCTGCGCGAGATCGCCTTCCTGCGTCGCCATGTCAGCGATCCACCGTCGGAGTTGATCGGACGAATCCTGCGGGTGACCGGCCTTGGCGTCGAGGCGGCCATCGGTTCACGGGCCGCTGACAACGCTCGGGCACTCGCCGCCTTCCGCGAGTGGGCCGCCCGCTTCGCCGTCGAGGGTCCAGAGGCGGCGGGTCTGACGGCGTTCCTCGCGCGCGTGCGGGACGCCGAGCGCTTCGACGTCGATGTCACCTTCGACGAGGTGGCGTCGGGTCCGGCGGTGCAACTCATGACGGTGCACAAGGCCAAGGGTTTGGAATTCCCACACGTCATCGTCCCCGGGATGTACGACGGCGGGTTCCCGTCTTCGCAGACGCGGCCGCGCTGGCCGACCAATCCCAAGGCCGTCCCCTGGCCGTTGCGTGACGATGCCCCGCCGGCACTGCGCGGGTTTCCCGACCTCTCGGCGACCCCACGGGACAAGGACCACAAGGCCTATGTCCAGGCCAGCCGAGTGCTCGAGGAATTGGAGGAGCGCCGACTTGCCTACGTCGCGCTCACCCGCGCCGAGCAGACGCTCATCACCAGCGCACATTGGTGGGGGCCGGATCAGAAGAATGCGCGCGGCCCGGGGGACTACCTGCAGCAAATCCATGACTGGTGTCTCTCGTCCGGGCAGCAGGTCGACCTGTGGGCTGACGCCCCGGCGGATGACCAGACCAACCCGCTGCTTGACGAACGCTCGGTCGCGTGGCCGGTCGAACCCGATCCGCGTCGCCAGCAGGCGCGACGTTGGGCGGCCCACGCCGTGCAGACCCGCATGGTGGACCTCGACGACGAACCGCCGATGGACGACCCGACGCTCGCGGCGCGCGTCGCCGGCTGGGATGCCGACATGGAGGTCCTGCTCGCGGAGGCAGCCCGTCAGCGGGCGCCGCTCGCTGTCACCACCCCGGTTGACCTGTCCGCCAGCGCGATGATCCGGCTGCGGCGAGATCCCGACGCGTTCGCGCTCGACCTCGCGCGGCCGATGCCGAGGCAGCCGCACCCCGCGGCCCGACGCGGCACCGCCCTGCACGAGTGGATTGAGGGCCAGTACGCCGTACAAACCCTGTTCGACCTCGAGGACCTCGACGCGGCGGATGACCTCGAGTCCGATCCGAAGCTAGAGGAGTTGAAGGCGGCGTTCGCGCGCAGTCCCTACGCCGCGCGTGTCCCGGTGGCCCTGGAGTGGCCCTTCGCCGTGTCGATCGGCGGGCACGTCCTGCGTGGCCGTATCGATGCGGTCTTCCGTGACGTCGACGGGCGTATCGAGGTTGTGGACTGGAAGTCCGGATCCAGCCGTCGAGGCCTTGATGACTTGCAGTTGGCGATCTACCGCCTGGCGTGGGCGGAGCAGACCGGCACTCCGCTGGAGCAGGTTGATGCGGCCTTCTTCCTGGTCGCGACCGGTGAGGTCGTCAGGCCGCAGCGGTTGGCCGATCGGGATGAGTTGGTGCGGATCCTCAGCGGTGGCTGAGGTCGGTCCTCAGCCGGGCTAGATCCTTTCCCGCCCGCTCTTGGGGTCTTGGGGGGGCCCGAAACCCCAACAACGGTCGGGAAATCGACGTCGAGGGCCTCGGGAGGCGTGACAACGTGATTGGGCGCTGGGAATGCCGAAAGACGGTGCTCTGAGCCCACAAGGCGAGCCAAGCCCGACGACTCAGCGGTCGGTAGGTGAGGTGCCCTCACGCTTGGCGCTCGGGTCCGCCGTCGATTCCTCTGGAGCGATCGCCTTGACGCCGACCATCTTGCGCATGAACTTGCGGCAGGGCTCCTCCACGATGCGCCACATGACGTAGGCGATGACGAAGGCGCCGACGATGGCCACGATCACGGCGACGGCGTACAGCGGTCCGGACTCGAGGCCGATCTGATTCATCGCCGCGCGCCAGGTGCTGAACCACACCAGGTGGGTCATGTAGAGCGAGTAGGAGATGACCCCGCCGAGCACGATCTTGTCGGTCCCGAGCCACTTTGCCTGGCCATGGCGGGAGAGCGCGAGCGCACCGATCCACACGATGAGCGGCGGCACGAGCCACAGGTGGAAGTACGGCGGGAGCGGTTCGGCATCGGGATCGTTGAGCGTCAGCGGCGACTGGGCCGTCTCCCAGCTGCCGAGGAAGACCGCTCCCGCGATGACGAGGAGTGGCATTGCGACCGACACCGTGGTGGCCAGGCGCTCGACGCGCGGCTTCGGTTCGGTGGCGCCGTCGGGGATAAGTCGCAGCACGATGAGATAGGTGATGGCGCCCGCGGTGAACTCGCTCATCACGCGAATGATGGAGCCCCACAGATCGGTGTAGTAGGGGTCGATCGTGAGGCTGCCGCGCCACAGCAGTGGCGTGATGACGACGAGCCATGCGACGACGAGCAGTGGTGTGGAGACGCGCTTGTGCAGGGCGTAGAGCACAAGCACGAGGGCGGGGAAGATGAGGTAGGCCAACCACTCCATCGACAGCGACCACGCGACGACGTTCCAGCCGCGATCCGGGTGGGGGCCCCACTCCTGCACGAGGAAGAGGTTGCGCAGGTAGTCGATGGGGTTGAGCCACGGCCGGTCCTTGGACACTCCGGTGAGCCACACCTGCGCGACGACCGCGAGACCGGCGACGTTGAGCATGACGAAGTGCACCGGATAGATGCGGGCCAGGCGCAGCCACCAGAACTCCAGACTGCCCCGGCCAGAGATCTTCTTGCCCATCCGGGTCAGATACGTGTGGGTGATGATGAAGCCCGACAGGGCGAAGAAGAGATCGACGCCGAGGCGGCCCACGCGAATGGTGTCGTTGAGCACCGGGATCGACATCACGCCGATGCGGCTCAGTGGATCCTGAAGGTGATAGAGCAGCACCCAGAAGGCCGCGACGAAGCGGATGCCGGTCAGCTGGCGGATGAAGACGCCCACGCCGCTCCTTGCTCGTCGGTGATGGTCCGGTGAACTCCAGACGCGTTCATCGTGCCATGTGAGGCGCCTGACTAGGCTCAGGCCATGCCCTGGGAGATGTCGGATCGCTCGCTGCTGGCCGATCTCTCCCTCGCCCGCGGTGATTGGGACCGCGATGCTGAGCGTCGTTCCGATGCCGAAGTGATGGCCGCCGTCTGGGCCGATCCGCGCTGTCAGGTGCTCCCGGTGGCGCACGGGCGTTTTCCGGTCGATCTCGGGGGGTCGGCTCCTTCCCTGCGGATGGCGACGCCGTCAGGTGTCCCGAGCGACGCCGAGCGCCTCTACCTCGGCCGTGACGCGGTCGGAGCGCCGGTCTTCGCCGTGCGCTGCCCGCCGACCGAGCCCGCCAGCGGCCTGCGCGAGGTCGGGGCGGAGTTGTCCGCGGATGAGGTGTCCATCGCCGCCATGGCGGTGGCGCTGGACAACTGGCACACCTCGCACCCACGCTGCCCGCAGTGCGGTGAGCCGACGCAGATCGCCGAGGGGGGCTGGGTCCGGCGGTGTCCGGCCGACGGCTCCGATCACTATCCGCGCACCGATCCCGCGGTGATCGTGCTGGTCATCGACGTCGACGACCGCGCGCTGCTCGGTCGCCAGGGGCGCTGGCAACCGACCTGGTTTTCGACCCTCGCCGGCTTTGTCGAGTCTGGGGAGTCTGCGGAGGCCGCCGTACGCCGGGAGATCTTCGAGGAGTCCGGCGTCGTCGTGGCAGACATGGTCTACCTCGGCAGCCAGCCGTGGCCGTTCCCAAGCTCGCTCATGCTGGGATACCACGCACTCGCGGAGTCGACGGAGATCGCGGTGGACGGCGAGGAGATCGTCGAGGCTCGGTGGTTCAGTCGCGAGGAGCTGCGGGCGGCCTGCGAGTCCGGTGAAGTCGCCCTGCCACCGGCGGTGTCTATCGCGCGCCGACTCATCGAGCGTTGGTACGGCGCACCGCTCTCCGGCGACTGGATCCGCCCCTAGTCCGCACGTCGTCTCGCTGCGTACCGTTTGGCGGCCCCGAAACGGGATGGAGTGAGACGAAGTCGCGGCTAGACGCCGAGTTTGGCCTTGACCTGGGCGAGGGACGGGTTCGTCATCGTCGTGCCGTCGTCGAAGACCAACGTGGGCACGGTCTGGTTGCCGCCGTTGACAGTCTCGACGAAGACTGCCGAGTCGTGGTCATGCTCGATGTCGATCTCGGTGACCTCGATCCCCTCACGGGAGAGCTGGTTCTTCAGGCGATGGCAGAAGCCACACCAGGCGGTCGTATACATCGTCAGTGGCACCGGCCCAGTGTGCAGGCTATCGCTCCAGTCGGCAACGCGAGACCCACCCGGGCAGGCGCCGTCAGCCCCGGATGCAACGATGCCCCGGTGACCAGCGACCACCTCGACGCCCTCGATCCCGAGCAGCGGGCGGTGGCTGAGGCCGTCGAGGGGCCGGTCGTCGTCTGGGCCGGGGCCGGCACCGGCAAGACGCGCGCCGTCACCCACCGCATCGCCCACGCTGTCCACCTCGGCGTCCAGGAGCCTCGGCGGATCTTGGCGGTCACCTTCACCACCCGCGCCGCTGGTGAGATGCGCGAGCGACTGCGCCGTCTCGGCGTCGAGGGCCCCGCCGTGCGCACCTTCCACTCCGCGGCCCTGCGTCAGTTGCGCCACTTCTGGCCGCAGGTCGTCGGCGGCAACGCACCCGAGGTCGTCGGGCGCCCCGCCCCACTCGTCGCCGAGGCCGCGGGGCGATGCCGGGTCTCCACCGACCGGGCGGTCGTGCGGGATCTCGCTGCCGAGATTGCCTGGGCCAAGCAGATGCAAATCAGTCCCGACGCTTACGTCGCGGAGTCCCAGCAGCGCACACCTCCGGTGGAGGCTGCCGACGTCGCCCGCGTCTACTCGGCGTACGACGACCTGAAGCACGACCGAGGCCTTATCGACTTCGACGACGTCATTCTCGTGACGATCGGCATGCTCGCGGAGAAGCCGCATGTCGCCGATGAGGTACGCCGCACCTATCGCTGGTTCACGGTCGACGAGTTCCAGGACGTCAGCCCGGTCCAGAACCGCTTGCTCGACCTGTGGCTCGGTGACAGCGGCGAGGTGTGCGTTGTCGGCGATCCCGCGCAGACCATCTACTCCTTCGCGGGAGCCACCGACCGCTTCCTGCGGGAGTTCGCCACGCGCTTCCCGGAGGCCACGCAGGTCCGGCTCTATCGCAACTACCGCAGCACCGAGCCGATCGTGGCGCTGGCGAACTCCGTCCTGTCGGTGTCGGCTCCGGGCGAGGGTGGTCTCGTCTCCCAGGTCGGGCCCGGGCCCGCACCGGTGATCCGCGAGTACGACGACGAGGTGGCCGAGGCCCATGCGGTGGCCGATGCCATCGCCCAGTGGGTCGCGGGTGGCACCGAACCGCGAGATATCGCGATCCTCGTGCGTGTCAACGCGATCATGCCGGCGTTCGAGGAGGCGTTGGCTGAACGCGGTCTTCCGGTGGTCCTGCGTGGTGGCGAACGATTCTTCGACCGCGGCGAGGTGCGTGAAGCAATCACGCGACTGCGCGGCGCGGCGCGCGCGGGCGAGGCCGCCGGCGAGACCCTCATCGACACGGTGCTCGCCGTCCTCAGCACCATGGGCTTCACCGACGAACCACCGCGCACCACCGGCGCTGTGCGCGAGCGCTGGGAGTCGCTCTCGTCGTTGGTCGGACTCGCTCGTCAGATGCCGTCGACGTCCCTGCCGGACTTCATCGCCGAGTTGGATGCGCGTGCGTCCATCCAGCACGCGCCTGCACCGGAGGGCATCACGCTCGCGACCGTCCACGCGGCCAAGGGTTTGGAGTGGGAGGCGGTCGTCGTCGCGGGTCTTGCCGAGGGCAGCTTCCCGCACTCCCAATCGATCGTCGGACCATCACTCGATGAGGAACGGCGACTGTTCTATGTCGCGGTGACCCGCGCGAAGCGCGAACTGCTGCTCACCTGGTCGCGTGCCCGGCAACCCGGTGGTCGCGGCAATCGCTCGCGCAGTCGCTTCCTCGACGATGCAGGCGCGAGTCCCGCGAATCCGGGACGGTCGAGGTCGCGTGCGGGCTCGGGCGGAGGCAAGGGGTCCCGTCAGCGCCGGGGCCCGGCGGCCTGTCGCGTTTGCGGCAAAGCCCTCGTGACACCCAAGGAGCGGGCCGTGGGGCGCTGCCTGAGTTGCCCAGCGAGCGCCGATGAGCGGCTGGTGGAGGCACTCAAGGCGTGGCGGCTCGAGCAGGCCCGCGAGCGGGCGGTGCCGGCGTACGTCATCTTCACCGACGCGACGATGCTCGCGCTGGCCGAGACCAGGCCGGTGACCGAGGAGGACCTGCTCGCGATCAGCGGGATCGGACCGGACAAGCTCGAGCGCTACGGGTCGGCCCTGCTGGAGCTCATGGCGAGCCATGTCGACGAGGTCACTCCCGACGAGGCGCCTCCCGACGAGGCCCCTCCCGACGATTAGGCGCAGGGATGTCCTGCGACGCGCCGACGAGGTGATTGCGAAGTTTCTGCGACAGGCGCACCATAGGCCGATGGCCGCCGTAACGTGCTGCTGGTGCCAAGCCGTCGATGACGGCGCCCATGTCGACTGGGCGTTCAGTCGCCGCGGAGACGCGGTGACGTATGCCTGCCCGACATGTGCGCGCGTGCACCTGTCAGATCTCGAGTCCGTCTTCTAGCCCTGCTAGGCCGCCCACCAGCGACAGCCACACAGGGGATGCCACGGCCGTGTGGCCGAGGTGATGTCGCCGCGCGGCAGGGTCAAGGTCCACTCGGTCCCGGCAGCGCTGACGGACACCGCGCCCAGATCGACAAGTTCGAGCACCTGCACCGATGCCCAGGCGGCGGCCCACTGCACCAGGGCGGTCGGTTGCACAGGGCGCGGACCCTTTTGGAGTTGCACGGCGACACGTGACCACTGGGAGTCAGCGTCTGCGCGGTGCAGGTCGCGGCAGCGCAAGCAACTCGTGCGACCGGGTAGGACCAGTGGGCCCACGGTGGCTCGGGCGCCATGCACGCTGACCGGGAGGTGTGGAACGTCGAGGGCGAGTGACTCGGCATCGACGGCCGCCTCTATGTGGGCGCTGTCGCAGAGCACCTGACACGCGACCGCACCTGCCCGCCGTCGACCCTTGATCGACGTGGAGCGCACGGCGTCGGTGGACATGAGGCGGCCAATGCCCGACGCGGTCAACGTCGCAGCCACTGCGTCGGCGACGGGACCGTCACCGGAGATCGTGATGCGAGCGCGCAGACGCCGGTCGAGAGCGGCGGCCGCGTCCTGGGCCGACCCGTGCGTGTGCCGCGCCGCTGCCCGCTCGACGTCGAGTCGATCGCGCAGCGCGGTGTCAGCGTCGCGCCAGGCGTCCGACGCCACGCTGGCGTCGTCGAGACCTCCGGTGGTGGCTACTGCACGAAGGAGCCGACGGGGGTGACGTCGGCCCACACCGCGCGCCTCCGCCTGTTCCAGGGCTTCGATCAAAGTCCATTGGCCCCGCAGGGAGAGCAGCCAGCTGATGAGTTCGTGGTCCACGTCGGCGACGACGATGCGGCGCTCACCATCGCCCACGCAGACCGACGAGTCGGTACGCCACACGAGGGTGACGTCATCGCGCCACCACGGACGGTGGGGGAGAGGAGTGCTCACCCGGGGACTGTGCCACGGGATCGCCCGCACTCGCGTGCGTCATCCACAGGCGTATTGCGTGGGGTTCGGCGTCGCAGCGCCAAGCCTCGTTGTTCCGCCCCCCACATCATTCACGGCGGAGCGGATCCACACTCAGCGGCGCAAGACTAGGCGCGACCGCAGAAGTCGACGGCGAAGGCCGCCAGCGTCTGGGCACAGGCGATGACATCGCGGATATCCACCCACTCATCGGGTGCGTGCGCGGCGGCACTCTCACCTGGCCCGAACTGCACCGTCGGAATGCCCGCGCCGACGAGCAGTCGGAGGTCCGAGCCGTACGGGCCGCCGTAGACCTCGGGGGTGCCGTGGCCGAGCGCCTCGTGCACCTGGCCGAGTCGCTCGATAAACGGCGTACCCGGATCGGTGCGCCCCGAGGCGAACTGGCCGCCCCACCACTCGACCTCGACCGGATGATCGGCGAGCCACGGGTCCGCCGCGCACAGGTCTGCGATGGCCACCTCAAGGTCGGCGCGTGCTTGCTCTGGTGTCTCGCCGAGTGCCACCCCGAGTCGACCCTCGGCGATGAGGAGGTCCGGAACGGTCGATGCCCAGTCTCCGGACTGCACCGTCCCGATCGACAGGGGATAGGCGACCGGCCAACGCTGCATCAGCGGATCGACCTCGAGATTGCGCCGCTCCTCGAGATGCTGCAATGCCGTGACGACGGGGAGGAACTTGTCGATCGCGCTGACGCCCTCGGTACGTCGTGAGGCGTGCGTGGCCCTGCCGCGCACGCGCAGCCGGAAGGTGAGCGCGCCACCGTTGGCGGGGATGAGGTCGAGATCGGTGGGCTCGGGAACGATGCAGGCGTCCGCGGAGATGCCCCGATCAAGGAGTGCGTAGGTGCCAAGACCACCATCCTCCTCGCCGCTGACGGCCGCGAGCACGATGTCGCCGCGCAGGCGAACCCCGGCATCGCGGATCGCGCGTACGGCGAACCACATGGCAGCGACCCCGGCCTTCATGTCGCAACTGCCGCGCCCGATCAGGCGATCGCCGACGAGCCGCGGGGTGAAGGGGTCACCGGACCACGCGGCACGATCACCCGGGGGAACGACGTCGGTGTGGCCAAGCAGCAGCAGGGTGGGGCCGTCACCGATACCGGGCAGGCGGGCGGTCACCGCGCGCGCTTCGGTGCGGTCGACCTCCATGCCGGGGAAGCCCGGCTCAGCACTCAGCCGTGGGACGTCAATGTCCCAGGCGTCGACCTCGAAACCGTCAGCTCTCCACGCGTCTGCGCAGTAGTCCTGCACCTCGACTTCGGCCGTGGTGCCGCCGATGGAGGGGATGGTCACCAAACGTTCGACGGCGCCGACGACACCAGGGCCGTCGACGCCGTCGATGACGTCTGCGAATCCGCTGCGCTCAACCATGTGCGGTCAATCGTGCGGATGTTGGGTGGATCAGGCCTTGCCCAGAATGCGGGTCACCTTGGTGCCGCACACCGGGCAGATGCCCTTGGCGAAACGACGACCGTTGGTCTCCTCAACATTGCCGGTGAACTCGCGCTTCTCCTTGCACTTCACGCAGTACGCCTCACCCGTGTACGACTCGGCCATGGGCCGTCCTCCTCGTCTCGTGCCCGCGAGGCGGCGCCTCGATCGGGGCCCCCGGGCGGGGGCGCCGCCCTAGGGGCGGTGCCGCTCCAATGTGGGGCGGCGTCGCCACCCTAGGACAGATCGAGCCCCCAAAGCCGCATGGCCGCACAGCGGCACGCCGAATTCTGGGGGAATTTGTGCCAAATATCGCCTAAATCGGACGGATGGAGGGGATTTCATGAGGGCGGAGCGTTCTTCCGGGCATCCACGGCACTTTCCGTTGGGCCCCCCAAGGGTGGACGCGCACGGCCGAAAAGAAGAATGCCCCTGGGGCTCGCAACCCGCAGCGCCGAAGCGATGCGGTCCGTTATCCCAGGGGCGTCGCGCAGACGTTAGAGATTGACCGGGAACTCGTCAACGGGCCCTGTGGGCAGAACTGGGGACAGGTTGGGGACAGTTGCCGAGCAGCCCGTGGATAGTGCGTGGATAGCGCTGTGGATTCGATGGGGATGCCAGGCGCGCCAAAGGCTCTGACGTGGGCAAATGATCTCCACGGGCTGTGGATCGAAAATTCCTACAGACCCAGTCGGGATGCCGCCGCACGGGCCAGCCGCGTCACCGAGTCATCCACGGTGGGGAGCCCATCGAGAGGCCACCAGCGCAGATCGTCGGACTCCGCACTGATCACCGCGACCGACCCAGGAGCGGCCACGGCGAGGAATTGCACATCCCAGTGCTGGAGCGAGGTGCGCGACCCGTCATCGGCGCGGCACGAGACCTCGTGGCGATCGAGGCGCAGAGGTTGCGCGTGCATGGTCAGGTCATTAATTCCACTCTCTTCGCGCGCTTCACGCGCCGCCGCCGCGAGCATCGACGTGTCGAGAGGTTCAATGTGACCGCCGGTCTGCAGCCAGCGACCAACCGTCGGGTGCAAAGTCAACAGGGCGGTGCGCTCGCCCGGGTCCACGACGAGGGCGCTCGCTGTGAGATGGCCGACGCGGGACGAGCGCAGGTGCACATCGGGGTGGCGATCGATGAAGTCGACGTACTCCCGTCGAAGTGACGCCTGCCCAGGGTCGGGAGCCGCCCAGGCGCTGAGCAGCGCGCGGGCATCGTCAGACACGTTCCCCGCACCCGAGGTATTCGAAGGGACCACCGGCAACTCGCTAGTCGGTCGGTGGCGCGTCGTTCGGGCCGTCACCGAAGGTTGCTGGGCCGCTGCCGGCAGCGAAGCCTTCGGGGTCCTGGAGGTCCTCGGCGGTGGGCAGCAGGTCGGGGTGGGCCCACAGGGCGTCGCGACCTTCGACACCACCGCTTACCCGCAGGGTCTGCCACAGGATGGCCGCCTCGCGCAGCGCCCGCGGGCGCAATTCCAGGCCGACCAGCGAGGCGAAGGTGTGCTCCGCAGGTCCACCGGAGGCGCGACGCCGACGGATCGCTTCTTCGAGTCGCGAGCCGGCCGGCAGCCGAGCCGAACTCGCCTCACTCACGACGTCAGCCACCCAGCCCTCGATGAGGGCGAGCAGGGTCTCTAGGCGCGCCAGGGCTGCCTGCTGCTCGGGCGACTCCTCGAGTTGGAACATGTCGCTGCCGAGTAACTCCTGCAGTTTGCTGGGGTCCGACAGGGCGGTCGGGTCGATGCCCTGCATCGCTTCGCCCATCCGATCGGTGTCCAGGTGGAGTCCGCGCGCGTACGCGTCCACGGCACCCTCGACGCGAGCGGCGAGCCAGGGCACGTGCGCGAAGAGTCGCTGGTGCGCGCACTCGCGGAGTGCGAGGTAGAGCCGCACTTCGTCGGCCGGAATCCCCAGCCCGTCGCTGAACTCTGCGATGTTGCGCGGTAGCAGGGTGGGTCGGCCATCCGAGGTGAGGGGGATACCGACGTCACCGACGCTGAGTACCTCCTGAGCCAGGGCCGCCAAGCCCTGACCGAGTTGCATGCCGAACATCGCCGACCCCATCTGCTGGGCCATGCCCATGAGCGGAGCGAGCATCGACAGTGCCTCCGGCGGAGTGCCCTCCGGCAGCATCTGAGCCAGCTCCGGCGGCAATTCACCAGGCTGCTGTGACTTCATCGCCGTGGCCACCTGCTCGGCGATGGGGGCGACGATGCGCTGCCACGCCGGCATCGTCCCGACCAGCCACTCCGAGCGACTCCAAGCGGCGGAGTCCGCCGATGAGGTGGGGAAGGTGCAGGCGTCGTCAAGCCACAGTTGGGCAAGCGCCACGGATTGGGCGACTCCCGCACGCTCGGCGTCGTTCACCGAGGGGTCTCCGGCCTGGACGATGGCCTGACGGGCGGTGTCCTGGGCCAGTTCCCAGTTGACCGGGCCAGTGCTGCCCCCGGACTCCAGGAGACGGCCGAGGTGCTGCAGCATGGCGCCGAGTTGACTCATGTCGAAGCCGCCAGGACGGTCATCCGGGGCCCCAAATCCAAAGGGGAGGTTGTCGCTCACCCCTCCACGGTACGGCGCATCCGCAAATGGGGCGTACTCTGGAGGCTTGTTGTCCTTCGACAGGAGGTCTGGTCGTGTCCGCGCTGCTGTGGTGGCTCATCCCCATTGGGGCTACTTTGCTGGCCCTCGCCTGGGCCGCCAGCCGCAATCGACCGCGCCGGTCGGTGGGCACGCACGAGTCCCTCGGTGACATGGCACGGTTCCGGGCCGCGATGCGCAAGCCAATGCCGGCTGAGCAGCCCCCGCCTGCGCGCCCCCGCCCTCCGGCGCGACGTCCCGCTGCTTCCTCTCGCCCCCGGCGTCCTGCGAGCGCGAGCCGCTCGGCCAGTGAGCGTCGTCGCAACCACGCGTGAGCGAAACCTCCGCGGCACCCCGCCGTCGCTGGAGCGGTCGGGCAGTCGCCGCCCTCATCAGCGGACTTGTCCTGGTGATTCTCATCGCGCTCGCCGCGGTTCTCCCGGTGCCCTTCGTCATCTTGTCGCCCGGTCCGACGTTCAACACCATCGGTGAGGTTGACGGTCGGCCGCTGGTTGAGATCAGCGACACCACGACCTACCCCACCAGCGGTGCGCTCGACATGACGACGATTCGCGAGGAGGGGGAGCCGCGCTCTCCGCTGACCGTCTTCGGTGCTTTGGCTGCGTGGGTGGATCCCAACCGTGCTGTCTTGCCACGTGAACTCTTGTACGGCGATGACGAGACGACCGAAGAGGTCCAGCAGCGCAACGCCGTCATGTTCTCGACGTCACAGTCCAATGCGGTGGCCGCCGCTCTCAACGCGATCGGCGAACCCGTCCTCGAGGATGTGGTCGTCACCGTCGTGATCGAGGGCACACCCGCCTTCGGCGTACTCAATGCGGGGGAGCAGATCCTGGCGATCGACGGGACCGAGGTGACCAGCCCCTCCGATGTCGTCGAAGCCGTCCGCGCTAAGCCGGTCGGATCCACGCTGGTCTTCACCGTCCTGCGCGACGGCGAGGAGGTCGATGTCGAGGTGGTGTCGGCGCCGAAGCCCGACGAGCCCGAGGTGCCCTACATCGGCATCACGGTCGGGGTGAACTACCGCGCCGAATTCCCCATCGTGTTCACGCTGCAGGACGTCGGCGGTCCGAGCGCCGGCATGATGTTTGCCCTCGCCATCATCGACAAGCTCACCCCCGACGACCTCACCGGCGGCGGGCACGTCGCCGGCACGGGCACCATCGACCCGGCCGGAGAGGTCGGCCCCATCGGTGGCATCCGCCAAAACTCGCCGGAGCGCGGGGGTCGGGCGCCACCCTTTTCCTCATGCCCGGGGTGCACTGCGAGGAGGCGGCCGGCCACATCCCCGACGGCCTCGCGGTCGTGCCGGTCCAGACTCTCCAAGACTCCCTGGACGCACTGACCGCCTGGCGGACCGGCGAACCGCTGCCGACCTGTCCGGCGCCGTAGGCGCTCTCGGCCAAGGCCACACCTCGATCACAATCGGCTGTCGGGCC
>Ga0075461_10000260_pt1 | contig 14427 bp, 19 predicted proteins | sample DEB08_DNA_6_FD_74788 | JGI IMG/M metagenome (GOLD analysis project Ga0075461, IMG submission 74788) | Aqueous microbial communities from the Delaware River and Bay under freshwater to marine salinity gradient to study organic matter... | ecosystem: Environmental > Aquatic > Marine > Coastal ...
GGATGTACGACAAGCGTGATTCAAACGACAAAATTGACCCGATAGTAGCAGCAACAATGGCATTTAGATTGGCAACGCTCGCAGCCCCCAAAGCTAGTGGCAGTCTATTTTTAATTTAGGATTAGTGGCATGGCAGCAAGTGGTGGCATCAATTCACTAGTTAAATGGCTGAGATCGGCATTGGCTGGTACACAGAGCGAGCGTGTTACCGCTGATCGAGCCTTGACTTATCCGCCGGTATGGCATTGCGTCAGTAAGATCACTGGTGCGTTTATGATTATGCCGCTCAACGTGCATCGTGTTGTGGGTCGTGAAAAGACGATCCAAGATCGCCACCCAGCATACAAGCTTATGCGTTGGCGACCAAACTCAATGCAGACGCCTGCCCAGTGGAAGCGGCAGATGATGTGTCATGCTTTGCTATGGGGTAATGCTCGCTCATATATCCGGCGTGAAAATGGCGTACCGGTCGAACTAATCCCATTGATGCCGGATCGCACAACGACCGAATTGTACGAAGGCGAAAAGCTGACCATGACGGTCATTGACCGTGATAGTCGTCTGAGCCTATACGAAGATATGGGCAAGAACCCAGAAAAGACATTGATCTTTCGTGACAATGAAGTCTGGCATGTTCCTGGCTTAGGCTTCGACGGTATCGAGGGCAAAAGTCTAATCGAGGTGGCATCGCAATCTTGGGGTATTGGCTTGGACCTGCAACAGCACATCGCTAACCAACAGAAAAAGGGTTATGCCGGTGGACTGATGCTCGAAGCTCCGATGGGTGCGTTCCGGAACGAAGGCGATGCTAAAGAGTTCCTAAAGTCTTTCCGTGACTCGCATGAGGGCTCAGATAATGCCGGAAAAATCGGCATGCTGCGTGAAGGCATCAAGGCCAACATTCTTGCCATGAACAATGCTGATGCTCAATTTATCGAGCAACGTAGATTCCAGCGTGAAGATGCTGCTTTGCTGTTTCTGCTCGAAGGCATCTTGGGCGATTCATCCAACGCCTCGTTTGCCAGTCTGGAACAACGCAATTTATCGTATCGGCAAAATTGTTTAGCTCCGTGGACGACTGCATGGGAAGAAGAATCGGAATTAAAGCTGCTGACGGAAAGTGAACGCAATCGAGGCTATTACTTTAAGTTTAATGATGGCGCACTATTGCGCACTGAGAAGTCTGTAACCATGGCATTTGGCTCGCAGGGTATTGCTGCCCGTGTTTTGTCGCCAAATGAAGTCCGTGAATTATTCGACCTCAACCCATACGAAGGCGGCGATGAATACGAGAATCCAGCCATCACGCCGGGGTCAGCAGTAGATTCACCTGACCAACCGGACCCTGAGGATGATTCTCCAGACATGGCGGAACCCACCAACCGAGCCATGGAATTGATGATTCGCAATTTGCTCAGTGTGGAGGCTAAACGCATTCAAGACTACTCCAAGAATCCCAGCAACTTTATTGATAAGTGCGAAAACTGGTATCAGACTTGGGAACGTAAATTAGCTGATGACATTGAGACTTTGGGTGGTGACCGCAAGATTGCCACGGAACATTGCAATGAAAGCAAGACTCGCATTTTGGCGGCTACGGATTGCCAGCCCGAGGAATTGCAATCGAAGATTGGTCAAGCAACAGCCAACTGGACCAACCGGGTTTATAACTTAATTGAGGAAATACAAAAATGCTTAAAGTAAACGCATCGCTTGGCGAAATCTATATCTACGACACCATCGGAAAAGATTGGTTCGGTGGTGGCATTGATTCCAAGCAAGTTATTGACGCACTTAACGAACTTGGCGGAAAGCGAGCCTTAGTCCGCATCAATAGCCCAGGTGGCGTAGCCGACGAAGGCATTGCTATCTTCAACGCACTAAAGCGCTATCATGGTGGTGTGGATACAGTAGTCGACGCCCTAGCGGCATCTGCTGCCTCTGTGATCGCTTTGGCTGGGGAATCCAGGCTAACTGCCCCCGGTGCCCGCTGGATGATCCATAGAGCCATGACCGTCAGCGTTGGCAATGCGGAAGATATGCGGAAGGCGGCTGACGTTTTGCAAGCTTATGATGATTCGCTTGTAGAAATCTACAGCCAATACATGACGGAAGGACAGGACATTCTGGCCCTGATGACAGAGGAAACTTGGTTCACTACCGAGTCAGCTATTGAGGCCGGCTTGTCCAATGGCACTGTGGCTAGCGTAGAGATGCCTGCGGCGATGAACGCTGCATGGTTTAAGCATACGCCCGAGGATTTGGTAGCAGCACCAATGGCAATGTTTAAGCCTAAAATTCAGTCCGCTTCGTTTATGCAGAAATTTTACTCAAGGTAGTTGTTATAAGAATTAGCATGTGCTAATTTATAAGGACTAGCAAAAAACAAGTAGCAACTAGTTAGCGGCGAAAGTTTGACGGCTGGAAATGTGTTTACATTTTCTGTCTCAAGCTCTGCCGCTAACTGCGTTTCTGGGCTTGGGGCGCAAGCAACAAGGAATAGAAACATGAAGTCTGCTATGGAAATTCGCAACGAACTTTCGGAAATCGTTGCCAAGGCTGAAGCTCTCCACGATCTTGTTAGCCAAGAACAACGTGAATTGAGCGATGTTGAAAAGTCTGAAATCAGCAATCTGTCTGATCGCCGTGAAGTCCTGAACAAAGACTTGGATACCGCCATCAAGTACGAGGCCATCGTAGCCTCCAAGCTGGAAGGCAAGGTACAGGCTCGTCGTGAGTCCAACAAGTCTGACGCTGCAAAGTTGCCAGTGCGTGTTCTATCGAACTTCCGCAAGGGCGTATTTAACTCTGCGGAAGAAGCTTATGACTCGGGCCAATTTCTATTGGCTGCGATTTTCAACAATCGCAAGTCCAAGGAATATTGCCGTGAGCGTGGCCTGATCCGCAACGCCATGACCACCGGCGATAACACCAAGGGTGGCTTTTTGGTCCCTGAACCACTCGAGGCCTCGATTATTGAACTGCGTGAGCAGTTTGGTATTTTCGCCCAGTATGCCCAACCTTGGACGATGAGCGACAGTGTACAAAATGTACCTAAGCTGTCTGATGAGATCAGTGCTTACTTCGTCGGCGAAAACTCGGCTATCACGACTTCCGACATCGCCCTGAACTTGGTGCGTTTGGAAGCCAAGAAGCTGGCAACGCTGACCGCTGTTAGCAGCGAATTAAACGAGGATTCAGTGCTGAGTGTTGCGGAAACGCTGGCTCGCTCGATTGCCCAAAAGTTCGCCAATACGGAAGATGACTGCGGCTGGAACGGTGACGGCACGAGCACCTACGGCGGAATCGTTGGCGTCAAGTCAGCACTTGCCGCTGGTAGCATCTACGATGCTATCTCCGGTAACAATACCTTCGGAACTTTGGATCTCGAAGATTTCGAGGCAGTTATCGGAAAACGTAAGATGTTCGGCGGTAGCTCGCCACGCTGGTTTATCAGCCAGAACGGTTGGGCCAATAGCATGCTGCGTTTGGCTATGGCTGCTGGTGCTAATACTGGCATGAGCATTGCTGACGGTATGCCGCTGCAATTCATGGGCTACCCAGTAGTGATCAGCCAAGTCTTGCCAAGTGCTCTCACCAGCACCGGCTCGACGATTGCATGCTACTTCGGTGACCTGGCACAAGCTGCAATCCTCGGTCGTCGTCGTGGCCTGAGCATCCAAGCTGATGCCAGCTACTACTTCAATCAAGATGCAATTGCTATCCGTAGCACTCAGCGTTTCGACATCAACGTCCATGACCGGGGCACCGCATCTGCTGCCGGTGGTCTGATCGCCCTGAAGTTTGCTGCCTAATCCATCGAGCCATCGTTCGCTCCGGTGGACCCGCCCTAGTCTAGCTTCGGCTAGCTAGGGCAACTTTAGAATCAAGCTTAAAATCATCATAGGATATTAAAAATGAAACCTTCGCAAGCTGTTGTGCGTTCTTCCGTCCTGGCTCCGATTGCAGCAGCAACGACTGCTCGCACTGCGGCCATTGACTGTCAAGGTGCTGACTACGCCATCATCGTGTTCCACATCGGTGCGGAATTGAATACCAATTCGACCAATGTGGCCTTGAATCTCAAGGAATCTGACACCAATGCTGCCACGGCATACGTCACGTTCAACAGTTCTTTCGCTGTGACCGCAGACAATACCAATGCTACGGTACAAGTGTTCAACGTTGACCTAAAGGGCCGCAAGCGATACCTGCAAGTCAGCGTTACACCTGATACGACCACCAATGGCACTGTGATTTCTTCATGCAGTGTAGGATTGGTCAAGGAAGTCCAAGGTGCTAACAGCGGAAACGCTGACCAAGTAGTCGTTGGCTAAATTTAACACCCATCGGAGCGAACAAGATGGAATTGAAAGTAGCGGCTGTGATGACAGCCCCGCGGTATGAGAATACGACTTGCCGGAACTACATTGAGCGAGCACTTAAGAAACTGCAAATACCATTGACAGTTTCCGGTGGCGTGTACTACGGCCAGTGTATGCAGAAGATGTTTGAGCAATTGGTGTATACTGATTGCCAGTACATCGTGACGGTTGATGGCGACTCGTTTTTTACTGACAAGCAATTACTGCGTATGATCTCGGTGATCCATCAGGAAGATCAGATCGACGCACTGGCCTCGATGCAAGTACGGCGAGGCAAGCCAACGTTGCTAGGTACAGTACATGGCGGTCGCAAGGTTGGCGATGATACGATGCAGATTGACTTTAACGGCTATCCGCTGAAGGCACGCACGGCACATTTTGGCCTGACGGTGCTTGATGTTGCCAAACTGCGGAAAGTCGAAAAGCCTTGGTTCTTTGCGGAACCTAATGCTGACGGTGGATGGGATGGTGACAAAGTTGATGACGATGTGTGGTTTTGGTTACAGTGGGAACGGGCCGGCAATTCGGTCTACATTGACTGCGACACACGCATCGGCCACCTAGAGGAAATGGTAGCCTGCTTTGACAGTAAGATGCAGCCTATGCACCTTTACCCGTCAGATTGGCTGACAGCACATGAAGCTTGAAATCGTTAAACGCTGGGCTGGGTTTAGACTTGGCTCGCTGATAGATATAGATGATGGACTTGCAAATCTGCTAATCCGCAAGGGAATCGCAATTCATGTCGGAAACAGAAACGTCGAGAGCGATGCTGGTAACGGCTCCGGTCAGCGAGCCAATAACCCTAGCGGAAGCGAAGAAGCAGCTCGAACTGTCCCCAACGGATACGGCTCACGACGCCCAGCTAAGCCTACTAATCCAGGCCGCAAGGGAACAATGGGAAGCTGATACCGACTCAGCTTGTCTGACGCAGACTTGGAAGGTTACTGCGGAAGAATTTGATGACGACGAGATATATCTTCCCAAGCGACCTGTGCAATCCATCACGCATGTTAAATACTACGATTCCGGCGATGTGCTGCAAACTTTGAGCACCTCGGTTTATGATCTTGACCAATCATGTCGAGCAGTCAGGCTTAAGAATTTGCAAGTATGGCCTGCTGTATCTGATCGCTGGGATGCCATTACGATTACCTACGTTGCTGGATACGCACAATCATACCTCGTTCCGGCTATTGCAAAGCAAGCCATGCTGCTGCTCGTTGGCTATTATTTCGATGCCAATCGAGGCGACAATGACCGGAACAACGACCAGCGAGCCTACGAGGCGTTAGTGACCAAGTTTATGCGGAGCAATTATCCGTGAGCTATCGTCCCAGCAAGTTTAGGCTTGGATCATTGCGGGATCGCATAACGATCCAGCAATTGACGGAAACTATTTCCGATGCTGGTGACGTTACGCCAACTTGGTCCGATAAATACAAAGATGAGCCTGCTGCTTTTGATCCAGTTGCTGGTCAAGAAACAGCTAGGGGCAAGCAAGTAGATGCCGGAACTAAAGGCATATTCACGATTCATTACCGCACTGGCATCACGCCGGAAATGCGAATCCAGTACAACTCCGAAACGTATGGCATTGTGTTTGTGCGTCCTGTTGACGGCGGTAGACGATACCTCGAATTGCACTGCAAATCGTAATGGCTAATAAACTAGACATTAAGATGGACATTCCAGTTGATGCAGATCTCGCACGCATGCTGAACATGGATGATCGCATTGACAGATTCAAGCTGTTTGACAAGGCTCTTAATGCGGCCAGTATTCCGGTTTTGGCTAGAGCACGGCAACTTTGCTGGGATGGTAGAAAGGCTGCTCCTGGTGCACCTAGCGGTAACAGTGCCAAGCGTTCTTGGTATCAACGCAATGGCGTCGAGCCACCATGGGCTAAATGGATTAAGCGTGGAAAGACAAAACGCAATAAATACGGCAAGGTTGACTGGGAAACGCAACTTAAAACGACAATTGGAAAAGTTGTGCGTAAATATAGCCGCAAAGGCATAGCCGTTATTGGACCATCTTGGCCCAAGGGAAATAAAGCATATTTCAACGCCGGAAAAAATGGTCGTGATGTATGGTATTGGGGTGACGACCAGAGTTTTAAAAAAGAAGCGATGCGCAATTTTATTGTGCAAGCTTTTGACGAAACAAAAAGTCAGCAGCAAACAATAATGAAAGCACAAGTCAAAACTTTGCTTGACCAGATGATGAAGAATCTTTGATGGCTGATGTAATCAAGACAATTCGTAACTACTTGCTAACTAAGACGGCGATTACCGATCTTATTGGTCAGCGTATTTACGCTAGTCGGATCCCGCAGTCAACATCGCAAACTCAGTCATGCGTTACAATTGCGGTTCTTAGCGAAATATACGAACACTCAATTGACGGACTGAGCGGTATAGTACAAACCAGACTGATCTTTGATTGTTTTGCTTCAACTGCGGAACTGGCTCGCAGCATAGCCGACTCAATCATTTGGTCAGACATGGACAAACTAAAAGGTGTTTACACCAATTTGAACATTCGGAGCGTGATGATGGATGATGGTCGCCGTGAATACGTCAACGAAGACGTAGCAGGCGGTGACAATCAGCGGCATGTGGTTACGTTCGACATTATGGTATTTTGGCTAAGGAGTTAGCTATGGCGTTGGTTGGAGATACTGGCAATGGAGCGACCTTCACTCTCACGACCCAAACTGCTGCGGCAAGTTTGAAGGTTGAATCCATTACGATTGGTGAAATCACTTTGGACATGCTTGATGTGAGCACGCTTGGAACGTCTGACTTTCAAGAGATGATTGCCAGCGATTTGAAGGCTACCCCAGAATTGACGGTAAACTATAATTTTAATGCTGCTGCAACTGCGGTGACTGTAACTGGATCGGTAGATACTGCTACAATCACGTTCCCAGTAGTCAGCACGCAGACGACCACGACTGGTGCCACTTTTACCGGAACTGGTATTGTGACAAGCTTTAAGCTACCTGACCTGCAAAATGGTCAAGTGCAAAAAGGTTCACTCAAGTTCAAATTTGATGGCGATACCGGCCCGACCTACACCCGAGGATCTTAATCTTGATTAAGCTTCGACTCGATGACTTTGTTGTGCCTAAAAAAACGCATTACGGAACCGTGATGCGTTCTACTGGGCAAGACAAGGTCTATATTTGGAACGATGACACGGAAAATTGGACGCACTGCGGTTACCTGACGCACGAGTCAGGTTACTTTTTGCCTCTGGTTGGAGTGCCAAAAGAACTTGTGCCGGTGATTGCTGAGCAGTGCGCCAAGCAAAAATCGGTCAAGGTAAAGTATGTTGACTCGGTGCCCGTATCCGAGCCTGTAGTTGAAGAAGAAGAATTTTGGAGCGATGATGATGAGTAATCTGCTAGAGAAACTGAAATCTAAGTCTGTAATGTCTGTTGAAAAAGTTGTCGATGGCGACACTTATCTAATCAAGGGCTTGGACCTCAACCAAAAGTCTAAGGTCTATGCTAGTGCTCGCAAGTCTGACGGCAGCCTTGACAGCTTACGACTAGATGCCAGTTTCCTAGCTCAGTGCGTATGCGATCCGGAAACAAAAGCACCTCTTGCAGATGCTACTGTTTGGCGTAATGCACCTACTCACATCAGCGGCCCTCTACTTGGAGCCATTGCAGATGTTTGCGGGCTCAATGTGGATACGACCGTAGACCCAAAAGATTTCGACTCAACCCAGAGCTAATGCTGGCTCATCGGGTCGTTCTTAGGCGTGGCCTAGAGATTGAACCCGAGCAGTGGCTTGCGACGGTTGACGAGAAGACGTATCGTAACTGGGAATCTTATTACAGATTGGAGCCTTGGGGCGACGAGCAATATTTGCTCGCAAGGCTAATCAACCTGATAAGTCTCCTAGTTGCGTCTAAGGCTGGTGAGCGAGCAGAGGATTATGTGATCCAACTTGAGGACATTATGCCTCCATCGTGGGCATGGCGACCTCAAAAGCGTACTGAAGACATTGCTGCCGTTGAACAGAAGCTAGCTGGGCTCTACTCTCAATGACGACCATCAATAACTACAAAGTTACTCTAGGTCTTGACGCATCCGGGCTGGTGCGTGGCGCAACGCTAGCTAGAGGACAGTTCCAGCAAATTCAACGCATGTTCCGTGATGTGCAGGATCCTGCGGAAAAGCTTGAGAGCAAAATCAATTTGCTTGATAAAGCTATGAACGCCATCAAGGCTCAAAAGCCTACTGCTGACTTGTCGCACCTAGACGAAGTTATGCGACGTCTTTATATCCAGTACGATAATGTCACTGGTGCGGAAAAGAAGCGTACCGATGCCATGAAGGCAGAGGAAAACGAACTTCAGCGATTGATTGGTTTTGAGCAGCAAGCGGAAAAATCCTATGACAAAACCAGAACTCAGGTAGAAAAAGTTGAGCATGAGATCAGGCAATTAGAGCATGCCATGTCCCAGCTTAAAATGGCTGGACAAACATCCGAATTGCAAAAATACAATGACGCACTTGAGCGGATGTACAAGCAACTTGACTGGGTGACTGGCGGCGAAGCCAAGCACCTAGCCAACATGAAGTCTCAGGAAGACGAGTTAAATAGGCTAATCAAGCTTGAGCAGCAAGCGGAAGATATTTTTAAGAAACGGATGACTGCTACCGATATTTTTGCACAAGAACGTGCAAGGTTGTATGAGCTTAAGCGTGCTAATCTTTTAACTGAAGAAGAATACAAAGCAGAAGTAAAGCTTGCCAAAGCAAAAATGATGGAAGCTAATGCTGACAAGGAATTGGCAGCACGGCGTAAAGAAGCTATTGCGTTGATTGACAGGAACACGCCTAAAATAGATCAATTGCGTAGTCAGTACGAATTACTTCGCAAGGAATACCACAGCATTGCAGCAGCATCTAGAGTCCTTGGAAGCGAGGAAGATATACTCCGCACAAAGATAGTGCAGACTATGCGTGCCCTCCGTGACCAGATGAATGAAATAAACAAGTCAGGTGGTGCGGCGGGATCAGGTGGCGGTAATGCTGGGCCATGGTCTTTAAAAGGTACTTTGCTTCGTATCGGAGGTTTTTTAGCTGCAAAGGCAAGCTTTAGCTCTATAGCTAATTTATCCACCGAAGCAGACAAAGCCAACATTTCTTTGCGGCAGACTGAATCTATCCTACAAGCCATCTCTGGATCGGATATTCAGGGTTCTGCCTTGATAAACGACATACGACAGCTTACCAAAACTATGCCGTTAAGTTTCAAGGGTGCTGCGGAAGCTGCCAAAAGTATGATGGCTTACGGATTTTCGTCTAGAGAAGTCATTCCAGTCATACGTCAAGTTGGCATGATTACCGCCGGTAATTCCGAACGATTTGCAGCACTGACTAATGCTATTGCACAGATGCGTGGCGCTAATCGGCTTATGGGCCAAGAAGTTATCCAAGCCGTTAATGCTGGATGGAACCCACTGGCTGAGATTTCACGCAATACAGGCAAGAGCATGTCAGTTCTGAAGAAGGAAATGGAGGAAGGATCAATTAGCTTTGACATGGTGGCTAAAGCATTAGAGACTGCCACTTCCGCAACCGGCAGATTTGGCGGAATAGCCGACAAGATCATGGATACTGTTGCTGGCAAAGCTGCACTGCTCGCTTCCAAGTGGGAAGAATCTATGGCAACGATGGGCAGGGCTATTGAGCCATTGTCGATTGCCTACAAGCAATTTCTAACGGAAGCCTTGGACAAAACAAGCAAGCTTATAGAAAGCATGTCAAAGCTAATAAGCTACGATCTAAGCAAAGTTGGTGGTGCCGGAAAAACTGGATCTTTGTTTAGCGATATGCTTACAGGCGACATTAGCTTTTTAAATCTTGTTCAAAGTGGCATTGATATTTCACGTTTTGAGAGCATGGGTGGTCATCGTGGAAGCTACTTTGGACAAGCAAATAATCAGGCAAATCGTGAAGATGCCATAGAAAAAATGTCGCAACAAGTTGAACTAATGCAACTTGTTGGCGAAATGAAGAAGAACTGGGTAGTTAGCGACAGGCTATCTATTGAAAATATTGCTGCATATAACAAGTATCTGAAACGTCAAACAGAAGAACGTGAAAAACAAAATAGAATTGCGGATCGCCAAGCCGCAATTGAAAAACAACGCAACGCAATAACAGCCGCTCAAGCAACTGCACAAGAAAAAATTGACGAAAAGTTTGAAAAGATGACCAACAAGTTGAAGGTCAGAATTGAGGAAATGAAGCAAGGAGAAGTTGCTGCTCAAGCAATGCGTGCTGACATGGCTGGATTCAGTGAGACGCAGATCAAAGCTGTAAGAGCCTTAGCACAAGAAGAACAGATTGAAGAACGCAAGTTAAAGATTGCTAAAGAAGCTGTAAAAGAAAACGAGCGAATGGTAGAACTTGTTCAGAGGTATACAAAAAAGACTGAAACAGTAGGTGAACGTGCAGCCAGGGAAAGCAAAGATATAGATAAATTGCTTGCACTCAAGAAAATTACATTAGAACAAGCTCAACAAATAAAGTCACGAATTATTGCGGAAGCCGCAGACAAACTTGATTCAAGCAATAAATCTAAAAAAGATTTGAGTTTGCCTGCTCAGCTTGTGCGAGGTTCTGCGGAAGCTGTTAATGCGATATTGTCCAAAACAACCGAAAAGGATAGGATTGCAATGGAGCAGTTAAAAGAGCAAAGAGAGCAAACAAAATTGCAAACTAAAATGAAAGAAGCTTTGGTAAATCAACCTAAAATTGAGGCCAAGCGACCATAATGCGAGTAATTGGCGAACAGCGTAACGGCGACATTAACTTAAATGTCGGCAGTAATGGTCAGACTACTGTAGAAGAGTCACATAGCTATATTGTTGAAGCAGATTCTAAATTTGACACAATGTACGTTGTTGCTCAATGCCCAGGGTTGCCTCAGGTAGGACTTACATACTCGGCATCTGGGCTTGCAGTATGCAAATCCGTTACCGGAAATCGCCGTGCTGACAATCCAAAAATATGGGATTTTACTTGCAACTTTTCCAGCGAAGTAGATCAGAATACTTCTAATCCAGTTGGGCCGAATACTGATCCTGAAGCTTGGATACCGATACGACGTACTCTGTTTGAAAAGATCGAGACACAAGAGTTTAAGGATTTAGTTCAACCAGATGGTCAGGTTATAGCCAATAGTGCCGGTGAACCATTTGCCAACGGAATTACTCGTATTAGGCACATTCCTGTATGGGAATTTGACCAATTTGAGCCAATTACTATAACAGACATTAACATAATTGAGCGCAGTGAAACTGTTAATGATGCAACATATCTAGGATTTGCCAAGCATACTTTGCTGTGCCGTGTGATGGATAGCGTAGTTGGATTTTATTACGGTCGCAGACGAAGACTCACCAAGTATCGCATATTATACAATGCACGCACTTGGTATTTGGACATTCTTGATCACGGCAATTATTATCGTGATGCAAACTGGAAAAAGGTTTCATTCGTGACGGACGATGTTGGTCGTGATTTTGTGGGATTTCTAAATGGATTTGGTGGCAAACTTGATACAAATCCTCCTGGAGGACAGTTAAATCCGTCCGACTTCAAATACAAGCGTTTTCAAATGTACAAAGAGGCTGACTTCAAAACTTATTTTAGGTTCTAATTATGGCCGATCTTTCGATTACTGCTGCTAATGTTGGTGCTACGTCTTCGTCTGTAACCAGCCTAGTGCAGGTCGGCGAAACTGTAACACAAGGCCAGCCTGGATACCGCAAGGCTTTAGATGGTCTGTATTACAAAGCTGATGCCAATGCGTCTAGTGATACTGCGGAAGCACTGGGAGTATTCTTGACTGGTGCGTCTACCAATGGCTATGCACTGTTCTGCACATCAGGAAGCTATCTTGCTGGTGCAACCTTGACCGTTGGTGAAACTTACGTTGTATCAGCCACGGCAGGTGGCATTGCACCGATAGGTGACGTAACAACTGGCTGGTATGTAACTATTCTTGGAGTTGCGTCAAGCTCATCGACATTGGCACTTGGAATATTCCGCAGCGGTACTGCTAGAGCATAATATGGCAAACAAAGTTTTTGGCTTTAACAGCGTAGATGCCGAATCAATAATTCAGTTGATTTCGTCTGACAGCGTATTTAATGACTCAAACTTTGATCGGAAACCAATATTTTATGTTGCCAAAACACCTGAGTCTGGGATTGCCGCTAGGTCAGGGCTCACAGTAAGTAAAGCAAACTGCACACCGTATGCTATTAACGACAGCACGCTAGCTGCATCCACGGCGGAAGTGCCAATTTACAACATGTCAACTACGGCAATTGGCGGTAACGTATATGTAGTAGCAGTTCGTGCTGGTGGCGTTCTCATTGCTGTCTGGGAGGATTGCGTCGGTGCCTAACAAGTTCAATGCAGGAAATCATTGCGGGTGCTGTGGACAGTGTTTCATTGGGTCGGATGATTTCAACCGATCTGATAGACCCATAGATGGCGACTGGTACGGTGACGGCGAAATAGTCGACGAATACCTTGATGCGGACCACGACTCAACAACGCTTTGTCACCCAGCGGCGTATACGCTTGGATCGCTGTACGGAACGTGTGTACTCAAGGATTGCGATCCAGGCACGACGTATGTGGTAAGGCTAGGAGACCCAAACGCTACACCTGATCCTATCGAAGTATGGGTAACATTTAGCGGTACGGTAGGCGTCGGCACCGGCACCATGCTGATTGAACTTCGGCTGACATCTGGCGTTGCCACAGAGTCCTATGAGTTTGATTGGGAATATTCCGACGAAGGGCTGACGATTTGTTACGTGCCTGGCCTGTGGTTATGTGCTAGGCCAACTACAGTTCGCACCAACGCCAGTTCGTTTCCGGTATGGGTGACGACGTGCCTTGGTCCTGGCGGAGATGATTGCTGGACGAGAGACGGACAATCCGTAGGCAACTGGATGTTTGTTACTGGGCGTTTCGACGACTGGTATATGGAAGTCCATTACTATGAACGCAGAGAGTGCAGTGATTGTGATTGCTATTGCGTTCATGAGGACGGTTTTGTTTGCATACCGAAGGAATTTTCCATAACAGTGGGTGGGACCGGCTGTTTGGATGACACCTACACCATGCGACAAAAGCGGGTGCTATCCATAAACAATAGTTCATCACCTACAGTAGATGACTGGCCAGAGAAAGCCACCTGGATAAGCGATGAAATAGCATGTCCTGGCGACAGCGATAATAAGATCAGGTTTATGATCACCTGCAACAAGGATGCAACGTACGGCTACCCAAGGCTTGAAGCCAGGCTAATACGCTATGGTGGCGGCGTAACTGTTGGGTGTAGTTCGTTTCAATTTGAGATCGGCGATCCAGGAACTGTGGACACATCGCTGGATAACACAAGCTTTCAAAGTTATGCCTACAGCAAAACAGGAAGCACATGCGATCCGCTATACCTCGTATTACCCGACATCATCGAGCAGAGTTGGGCGTGTAGCAATCCGGATCAATCTTGCTGCGGAGGCTACATCATATCTGGCGATCCCGGATTTGAATCTGAACCATTCCGGATGTCAGTGGTGGTCACCGAATGAGCGAGCCATGTAACTGCCCAAATTCCGGATGGTGCCAGCGGCATCGCATGGACAAGCCTTTGCACCTGCATAGACTGTGTCAGTCCAGAGAGGATTACCGTTCGCTGTGGGATCGCAAAGCACAGCAACCTGCGACTGACAAACCACAGACATCTAAGCCACCGCAGACACCATCTTGGGTTGGCATCGTGTCATACTTCCGCACACCAGATGACACTGGCGTCGGTGACACGGTTCAGCGTTACGCCGCCATGTTAGGTGGCGAGCAGTTTAAAGGATGGGCTAAGAAATTAGGCATGCCGTGCGGATGCACGACACGCCAAAAGGAATGGAATCTCAGGTATCCATATACCGCACCGCATGACCAGCAGCAATCATCTTCTCATTGATTGACAATAT
>Ga0075461_10000267_pt1 | contig 14178 bp, 10 predicted proteins | sample DEB08_DNA_6_FD_74788 | JGI IMG/M metagenome (GOLD analysis project Ga0075461, IMG submission 74788) | Aqueous microbial communities from the Delaware River and Bay under freshwater to marine salinity gradient to study organic matter... | ecosystem: Environmental > Aquatic > Marine > Coastal ...
AATATCCCCAAAGATTAGACAAACACAGTACTAACAAAATATCAGTATATAAGAACGTTGTTAATGGTTCTTTAATCTTGCATGACGCGGAAGACTTTGCGACAAAGCAAGTTTATATGGGTTACTCTATCCAGGAATCAAAAAGAATGTTTAGAGATTATTTGAAGGGAATAAGATAAGATGACACAACAAACAGAGACCAAGAACTTTATAGAAATTTGTCCTGGCTGCCTTGCTTGTTACAATCAAGGGCGCTTGACTTTCTACTGGTTCCAAATAAACAAAGACACAACGCTTGAACAGATACAGAGAGCGCTTGACGTGGAAGAGATACACAGAAGAGCCAAAACTCCGTTCGTTTGTGGCGGTGAAGAAGTTCACATACAAGATAATGATTTTGGAGGCGGCGAGTATATGCTAGCCGAAGAATTATTTGGATATGTTGAACTTTTAAAACTCGTTCCAAATTTTGATTACATTAGAGCGTTTAAAGATGTTTATTTAATGGAAGACGAGTTTGACTATAAGACAAAAGAGCCAAGCAACCAGTTCAAAGAATTTGCTGACTCCGTCCAGGTCTTCGACAACATAGACGAACAGAACACGCACCTGGAATATGAGTTTATGGAAATCTATGACGTGAGCGAGACAGATAGATTATATCATTATATTGATTGGTCCACAGTGCGCCACGATATGCTTATAGATATGAATAGGGCAGAAGTAAACGGAAAAATATATTTGTGGAGAGGTATATAAAATGGATAGAAACGAAGTATATAAGTTAATGCTGAACTTTGCTAAAGGAGTCAAAGCTGATACAACCATTGCAGAGCAAGTATTGGGAGTAGGCAAAGCTATACAGATTCTCGATAGAGAAATAAGAATAGTTGTTGATTCTGAGCAAAGAGTAAAATATAATAAGCTAGTGGAAAAAATAAACAGGAGTTATGAATATGCAAATTAATTATATTGGTGTTCTACTTCTATTGTGGATTGTAAGCACTGCCTGGATAGTTTCAGGTTATGCTGCTAAAGGTTACCAAGCCAAGAATACTATCCGCTTAGATGAGGAACTCTATGCAGCAATTACACACGTGTTAAATTATTGTTATGACACAGAACGAGAACATTATATTGAGACCTACGGCGAGGAATCAAATAATTATCTTTGGTTAGACAGTGATTTAGATTTACACGTTGAGCAAGAAGACACAAATCACATATTTGTTAGTCTTCATTACTTACACAAGCAATTGGTTCCAGGTGGTAACAATGCCTAGAGCAAGATTATTATCATGTATTGGAAAGTGTGTTACTTGTAAAGAAACATTTAACTACGATGTTGTTATAGACGTTGACGACTGGGAAGTGGAACAATTTTGTAGTCAAACTTGTTGGGATATGTATTATCTCAAAGAAGAAGAGGTTGGAGGCGTTAGTTATGAAGACGTTGACAAATCTATTCTGGAGACGCGCAGCCCTTAGCGTAACGTACGAATAACCAGGAAGAGAGAGAGCGGACTACGGTCCGCTTTTTCTTTGTATCACGTGCGCAAAATAATTTAGATCTCCACAAAAAAAAATACTGGAGATCATGATTTTAAAACCAGGTACGCCTGGAAGTTTTAAAGCAGCGCCTGGTCTTCTAGTTGTCGAACGCATATCGAGACAGTACGACGCAAACCGCCTACGAATCGCCGCACACGAGCAACACAACCACGCACGCATAAACACCTGCAAACACCAACCCCCATACCTTAATCGCGGCGCGGAGAAAATATAGATGAATACGTCAATTTATACCTGGCAATTTGTGGAGGTGGTGGGAGTCGAACCCACGTTGGTTAGATGAGTATTTGGATAAGCATTTAACCCTGACCAGATCACCCCCAGTCTACAGTATACTATATATAGTGTAGTCTAAAGGTACTATATGTAGTAGTACTATATATTGTACTTTTTAAATGTCGAGTTCTAGTAGTAGGTGGTTCGATCCCTGTGTCACTCCCAACCCAAACCAGTTTATTAAGTGTAGTAACAACGAATGCGCTCTCTCTCTAATAAATAAAATGTGAGGAATGTGGCTCAACCCACGACTAAGGCGGTCCTGCTATGCCAACCCTATTAACGAATCCTTATCTTGTGGTGTTTGTGTAGGCAGGAACACCACAATGCTTATCCTGATATGCTACACTATACCATATAGATATGTCAAATAATGAAAAAATCACAATCTGCGTAGCAGACAACTGTTTAGTCCCCTTACCAGAAGGTCGTAAAAAGTATTGTAGTGAGAGGTGTTCTAAAAGAACACGACAACGTGCATGGCGTGCAAACAAACCTACTAAAGAGATCCAGGTAGAAAAGACTGTAGATGAAAATGTACAGAAGCGTAGAGGAGATTACTACGCCATTATGAAGAAAAAAAATTTTTTCAACGACATTTTAGAAGGTAAGAAGACAAAGAAGGAAGTAGCAAACATACTAAGCTGCAGTCCATCAACAGTGTCACGTGCAGTAGCAGCATATCTCGAAGATGTAGAAAAAGAAGCAAAGCTCGAAAAGCGTGGGGACCCCTTCGAGTTGCAAGCTGACGTAAACTCCTTTGTTGATTTTCGTGATCAATATTTCTTAACAGAACAAGGTAAAAATTATGAGACACCAGACTTTCAAAAGAAGTGGATTGGTGCTATCTTAGATAGTATAAAGCACGGTAAACGGTTAATGATCTTGTCTCCGCCTAGACATGGTAAGACAGATCTACTTACACACTTTTGCGTATACATGATTTGTAAAAATCCTAACATACGTATCATGTGGTGCGGTGGTAACGAAGACATTGCACGTAACTCCGTAGGTGCGGTACTAGATCATTTGGAGAATAATGAAGGACTCATACAAGATTACGGAGACTGGGACGGATTTAGACCTTCTAATAGAGGTGGAAAAAGTTGGTCGTCCAGTCAATTTACTGTTGCAACTAGAACAGTCTCTGGTATTAAGTCGCCAACTCTTGTCGCAATTGGAAAGGGAGGTAAGATCCTTTCCAGAGACGCAGACCTTATTATTGCAGACGACATCGAAGATCATGGAAGTACTGTGCAACCAAGTGCTAGAGAAAACACCAGGAACTGGTGGACCACAACATTACAGTCAAGAAAAGAGGAACATACAGGAATGGTCGTCATTGGATCAAGACAACACCCAGACGATCTTTACCATCATCTCTTAGAAAACAAAGCATGGGAGACTATTGTTGATCGTGCGCATGACTTAGAAGTACCGCTAGAAGACGAATCTATAGATCATACAAAACACATGTTATGGTCAAATAAACGTACACATAAATGGTTAATGGAACAGTTAGCTGCAGCAGAGACTACAGGTGGTAGAAATATATTTGAGATGGTCTATCTAAACAAAGCTATACCACAAGGTATGGAGTTATTTACAGCAGAGATGATTGATAAGTGTTTAGATAAATCAAGGAAGCTAGGAGACATACCACCAGGCACAAGTCTTATTGCAGGACTCGATCCTGCTAGTACAGGTTATCAGGCAGCAGTTCTTTGGGCATATAACGTTAAAACACAACAAGTATGGTTAGTAGATATGAAGAACGATCAAGGTGGTGGTATACAAAAAGCACATAACTTAATGAAGGAATGGTATGACAAGTATTGGTTAAGTCACTGGATCATAGAAGAAAACGGATTCCAACGTGCTATTGGTCAAGACAGAGATATAAAAATGTGGGCAGCTAATCATGGTGTGCGTATAGAAGGACACCAGACTTATAAAAATAAATGGGATCCTACATTTGGTGTAACCAGTATGGTAGGTATGTATGAACAAGAAAAGATAAACATACCGTATTCAGACTCTAAGACACAAAGACTTGTCAATATATTTAGACAACAGTTAATTTACTTTTCACAAGCAGGTGCAAGTAATTCACGTAATGTAAAAACTAAAACTGACTTAGTTATGGCAAGTTGGTTTCCAATGAAACGTATACGTACCAATGTAAAAATGATGTTAGCTGAAGCAGAAAGCGACTATACTCCTTCGTATAGCTATTATAAGCAAAGTGAATACAACGAGGTTTTTTGGTAATGGTGTATACCCCAGACGAATTATTAATTAAGACTGACGACCTAAAAGGAATGCACGAACATAGTGGACACTATGAATATCGTGATAGAGTCAGATCCATTATGAACGGTGGTAGCAATGGTATTGCTGCACTGTTAGGTGAGAGCGCAAAGAATTACGACATTGATTTACCAATACCTAATCTTATAAATTCAGGTTTAGAACACTTAGCACAAAAATTAGGACGTATGCCAGACATAAAGGTAGACGCTTACGCAGATAGCGAACGTGCTAAAAACAAAGCAGAGAAGTTAGAACGTATAGTTACTAACTTAGATAGCAATTCTAAAATGGATATGCAGTTACCACAAGCAGCTAGATGGTTGCCTGGTTATGGTTTTTGTGTATGGATCATAAGACAAAAGATGTCACCAGATGGCATTATGTACCCACACGCAGAACTACGTGATCCTTATGATTGTTATCCAGGATATTACGGACCAGATCAAGATCCAAAAGAATTAGCACTTATAAGACTTGTACCTAACGCTGTTATTAAACAGATGTACCCACAAGCACAAGTTATGGTTGATGAGTCAAGTCAGTTCCCATCAGGTTATAGTAAGTTTAAATACCATGACGGATTTCAAAGAAGTTGGGATAATCATTTAGCTGACGGTACAGAACTCGTAGAGTTTTATGATGAAGATGGTACATACGTATTTTTACCAGAACAAAAACAAATACTAGACTTTACACCTAATCCTCTTAAATCAGGTCCACGTTTTGTTATATCTAAAAGATTTAGCTTTGATAGATTATCTGGTCAGTATGATCATGTACTAGGTTTGATGGCAGCTATGGCAAAGATTAACGTCTTGTCCATAATTGCTATGGAAGACAGCGTATTCACAGAAACGAATATTATTGGTGAATTAGAGAGTGGGAACTACAAGCGCGGTAGATTTGCAGTCAACTATTTAACACCAGGTTCACAAGTCGCTAAACCACCAAACAATGTTCCATATCAGTTGTTTCAACAGATAGACAGGATAGAACGACAACTTCGTGTTGGATCAAGCTATCCAGTTAGTGATGACGCTATATCTCCTAACTCATTTGTTACAGGTAGGGGATTACAAGAGTTACTATCGTCCGTTGATCTAAACGTAAAAGAATATCAGTTAGCACTTAAAACAGCAATAGAAGAACTAGATTATAAACGTTTAGAGATGGACGAAGTATTAAATGGTAACAAGAAAAAACCATTAGCAGGTTATCTTAAAGGCACAGCGTATGCAGAACAATATACACCTAGCACAGACATACAAGGTATGTACAAGACTAGACGTGTGTATGGAGTCATGGCAGGATTTGATGAACCAACAAAGATTGTCTCTGGTTTACAGTTATTGCAAGCAGGAATAATTGACAAAGAGACATTACAAGAAAACATGGACGGACTTGATAATGTACAAAAGATCAACGACAGAATATTAAAAGACGAAGCAGAACGTACTTTGTTTGAAACATTAAAGGTACAAGCAAGTCAAGGTGATCCTAAAGCAACAATGGCGTTAGTACAGATTTATAAAAATCCTAACTCTATGCAATCAATACTAGATAAATTTTATACAGCAGAAGAACCAGAAGTACCAGAAGGTGAAGCTGCGTTACTTGAACAAATGATGGGCGGTGGACAACCAGTACCACAAGGTCCTGCACCAGATATAAGATCATTACTCTTAGGAGGTGTGCAAGGTGCCTAAACCATTAGATTACGAATTTAGCGATATTGTCAACAACTGCTTAGTTGATGTATGGCAAAAAACACAAGAAGCAATTGCTGATTACGAAGATGAAATATACACAGATGAACCAATAATATCTGACATGCCACAAGGAATGACTGTACAATACATACCAAATGGCTTAATTATATTTTTTGGACAACAGGAGGGCTTTAATGGCGAATGGCAGTAGTAGAAGTCGTGGTAGAAGAGGTGGAGTTAAGAGACCTGCTGCAGTAAGCGGTCCAGGTAGATTAGCTAGAAGAACTGACGGTGCCGCACCAACAATAGATGATGTAAGAGGTATGGTTAATGAGTCAGCAGGTGAAGAAGCTGCACTTGTAGAACAAGTTAGACAAGGAAATATAGAGCAACCACAAACTACGTTTGCTGCACCACAACCGCAGCCACAACAATTAGGTGGAGTATCACCTGGTATCGCAGATGTATTTGCACCAGGAGAAGATGATTTAAATGCGTACTCACGTCCACCAATGGAAGATCAATTTTTAGAACCAGATGACGTAATGTTAATACGTGCAATGGCAGAAGTTAATCCTACTGCAGAGCTTTTAGGTTTACTAAAATTTGCTTCTGATAGGCAGATAGGTAGAACGCAGCGTAATATCTAATGGCAGAATTTCATAGAGATAATCCTGCACAAGAGCAAGAGTTTTATCAAGAACTACAACGTAGACAAGCAACATATAAACGTGCTAAACAATCTATAACTAAAGAAGACGCTATGCGTGCAAGTTCTATTTCACAAGCATATCCTAACTTTTCACCAGATGTTATTACTGCATTAACAACATTACAAGTTAAACCAGAAGCAACCGTGTTAAATGACATATCTAAGATGATTGCACAATCTAACAGTAAAACAGTATTAGATAAAGTTTTTGATCCGTTGCAAGCAGGTGTACGTTTAGGATTTTTAGGTTTAGAAGATTTATACAGAACAACAGTAGATAGACCTATCAACTCTTTTATTGCTTCTACGTTTGGAGACAATGCAGAAAATTTAACATTTAAAGAAGCATACAAACAATCAGGTAAGTCAACAGTTAAACAACTTATAGGAGAACTTAATAAAGGTTCAAAAGTAAATTTAGGCGAAGGATTTTTGCCAGTATCAGAAGTATTTGATCCAGAGAATCCACAATCTAAATTTTATGATGAGTACCAGTACATGATACGTTCTGGTTTTGATCAAGGTAGAGCGCAACAAGTTATACAAAATTACTTAGGTACACCAATAACTGACATAGACAGAAGTATGCAAGAAGGTAATGAGAACTTTACTATTACAAGTCAATACGGTACTGCACCTATATCATTAGGTAGAACTATTGCATTACAAGTTGCAGAACCAAACAGTAGACCATTTAATGTTATATCTGGTGTATTAGACGCAGGTAAAGCATTGTTCTTAGATCCTGCAAACTATATGACATTAGGATTAGGTGCTTTTGCTAAAAGTAGAAAAGCATTAAAAGTACCAGATTATCTTGTAAAAGAATTACAGAAGATAGAACCTGACAAGTTAACTAAAGCACAAAAAGAATACATAGGTGCAGTTAATAAAGGTTGGGGACTACCATTTATGTCTGGTAGATCTATTTCTAATTATTTATCTAAAGATCCTGGTGGTAAACAACTTATAAATTACATGTCAGAATTAGATAGTCCTAATAAATTTATAGAACTTACTGGCATAACAGACAGAGAAGCTATTGCTTCATTTATGGATATATCACAAGATTTTACAAAATCTGCAGATGAAAAACGTGAACTTATGTCTAATCTTATTACAGAATTTTTAGAAGATCCTTTTGGTCCTTTTGGTACAGGTCAAGCACCAACAGTAGGTGCTATAGGTAGATTTTTAGGTGGTGCTACAGAAGAATTACTAGGCGGCGTACCTAAAGGTACTGGTAAATTATTTGGTGCAAAAAAAGTTATTAAGACAAAACTTATGGATAGTCCTAATAGATCAGCAAGAATATTATCTACATACGCAGGTGAGTTTCCATACAGATACGTAGATAGTAACCAATTAGATGACGCAGTAACAAACATTAAAGGTTGGCTAGATCAAACAACTGTAGATCCTGTTGCTAAAGATCAGATAATTAACAGAGCAGTAAGACTTCAAGATGGTGATCAGACAGGATTATTTAATGTTGTAAAAGATATGGTTACATACGCTACTGATGATTTAGTAGAAAAGTATGGTGTAAATAAAGAAGACGCATTTACATTTAGTAGAATCTTTGAAGATTATCTACCAGAGCTACGCGCATATTTTATTGACGCAGTTACAGGTAACAATGTTGCTAATCCAGGTGCAAAGATTAGTCAAACAATTGTAGATAACAAAGCATTTGTAAATCCAGATCCACATTTACTTACAGAGTTTATTAACAGAACAATACCTTTACCTGATCCTGGACAATTAGCAAAAGCTATGAACTCTATGTCATTAATAAGAGCTAAAGCGTCAGAAGCAGGAATAGATATGTTTAGTAAGTTACCTGCCAATATACGTGCAGGTACAATGTCTAAAATTATAGATAGTTATTATTCAGACTTTTGGAAACCATTTGTATTGTTACGTGGTGCCTGGTTACTTCGTGTTGTAGGAGAAGAGCAGCTACGTATGTACACACGTGGTTATGACAATATATTTTCACGACCATTGTCAGTATTGTCACTGGGATTACTTAAAAAACCTAACACGACAGAAGCTGCAAGATGGACTAGCAAAAATGTAAAGTTTGCAGATTTGTTAGGTAATCCACTAGATGAAGCATTAGAGTGGCAGCAAGCTAGTTCACGTAGATATGGATCTAGCAACTTTGACTATTTATTTGGTGGTGCATACAAAGCAGGTAGGAGACGTAAAAAACCTGGTGTACACCCTATGGACGTTGTTACAAAAGAAGACGCATTACGTAACCAAGAGACACAACCTAGACTTATACAAAAATATTTTGATGATGGTATTGTACGTGAGATAGCACATTTACACTATGACAGATTATTTAACTTTTTATACAGAGGTGCCTTAACTAAAAAACAAAGAGACGCTAGATTAAAAGAGTTTGTTGAAGGATCTAGTTCACGTGCTACAGAAATTATAGAAGCATATAGTGCAGGTGGTCCTACATATAGATCAAGAATGAATACTGCAGGTGGTAGATATGCTTATGCAGAATCTATTACAGCTAGAGTAAATCAGTTAGCAGGTGGATCTTTTGACCAAAACTTAGATGTATTAGAGGATTTAGGTAAAAGAATAAACATTGATGAATTAGATTTTGCTAAAACTCCATTCCCATTGTCAGTAGAAAAAACAGCAAATAACAACATACTTGAAATGTTGTTGCGTAACAGATTAAACAGATTAGACGGTAAGCAATATGTTGATGAAACATTAGATGATTTTTTTGACAGCATAAAAAATGGTGATCAAACATTATATAAATCTGTAAAGAAAACACTAATGTCTGATGAATACATTAACGATCTTCCTAACGTAGTTGCTGTTGGTAAAACAGATTATATAGACAATGTTGGTAAATTAGAGTTTTATACAAACAAAGCATTCGACGCATTAATGGGACAAAGAACAGATAACGCGTCAAGATCACCAGTATTTAGACAAGCATATTGGAGAACTATATACGATCTTCTTCCATACATGTCAGGCAAGATGAGACAAGTTATGTTAGAAGGTGGTACATATTCTATTGATGGTAAAGAAATAAAAGTTGCAGGTGCATTAAATGCAAGTTTACCTGGAGAAAACATGTTAGCTACATTTAGAGCTGACATAGGATTGCCTGCACAAAAACTACGTAAAGCAGATACAGAGATAAACATAGATATGTTTCAACGTAAAGTTAAAGAACTTAATGAAAAAGATACAGCATTAGGTTTAGGATTTGAAGATCTTGATGAAGAGTTTGAGAATTTATCTCTAGCACTAAATAGAAAACGATCAAGACTAGAAGAAAAGTTAACAGACAAACAAGAAGAACTTATGAAACTAGAACTTGATATAACTGGTACATACGGATCAGGAGTTACATACGAAGATGACATAGTACCTGCAAATGTTAAAAAACGTGTAGATGATTTAGCAGAAGATATATTTGACATAGAATCAGAGATAGATGATGTACAAGAAGTATTTAACAACAACATGAAAGAGAAAGCAGAGTTACTAGGATTTACAGATAAATCTGGTGACGTTGATTTAATTGATAGAATAGCAAAAGCTAGAGCTTTGACAGAAGTGCAAGAGCTATTGTATGACTTAACTAAACGTAAAAAACTAGCATATAACTTACGTGGTATATTCCCATTCGGTGAAGCATATATAGAGATTATGACTACATGGGCAAAGCTATTAAAAGAAAACCCAGAGATATTACGTAGAGGTCAAGTGACAGTTAACGCTGCACGTGCTAGTAATCCATTTAGTCCAGTAGAAGGTGAAGGATTTTTGGGAGAAGATGAAGTTACTGGTGAAGAAGTATTTTATTATCCGCTTATAGATGATCTTGTATCCGATAGATTATTTGGTGAAGATAGGAATGTTGGTGTCAGATTACCTGGTTATGCAGGATCACTTAACTTAGCATTAGAAGTAGTACCAGGTATTGGACCTGCAGTTGCTATACCTGCTAGCTTTTTTGTAAACGCAAGTCCTAACTTTGATGAAGCTAAAAAAGTTTTGTTTCCTTATGGTTTGCCAGATGTACGATCTGCAGGAGATCTTATTGCTGCAGCAGGTGTACCTGCATGGTTACGTAATACATACCAGGCATTGTACGCATATAACGAAGATGTAGGTCAAAACGAAATAACACGTATTGCTTCTAACACAACTATTGATGTTTACAGAATACTCAAAGCTGATGGTAGAGATGACAGAACCGCAGGACAACAAGATGAGTTAATGAAAGAAGCACGATCTATTGCAAAAGGTTTAACACTTATAAAAGCTATATCACAGTTTGTTGGTCCAGTAGGACTTAATCCACGTTTTGATATTGGTAATGAAAAGAATGCAGGTCATATTTATTCTATGCAAATATTATCAGATAGGTATAGAGAGTTATTAGAGACACCACCTAAAGATCCAATTACAGGTAGATTCTTATATGCACCTGGCGATAATTATTCTGCTACTAAATATTTTATAGATGAGTTTGGATTTAATCCTATTGACATTGCTACACCTAAAACAGTTGTAGTAGAACCTAGACCAGTAGATGAACGTGGTGTTAAGTTTCAAAAAGAAAATCCAGAGATATTTGAACAGTATACATTTACTGCACAGTATGCAATACCACAAGGCGGTGGTGGTCCTTTTGATTATGAAGCATACGTAAGAACTATTGCTAATGAACAAAGAGAGCCACTCAAACCAGAAGAATGGTTAGCTAAACGTAACCAAAGACTAGGTCAGTTTTATATGGAAGAAAAGCGTGTATCTACATTACAGACATACGATATAACAGATCCTTATCAAAACTTAGTACGTAATAGAGAGTTAGCATTCCATAGAGATTTAGCTAAACAAAAGTTTCCTGGATTTGACGCTACAATACCAGGATTACCGCAAACATCTACATTAGAAATGCAGTTTGAAGAACTAAAAGATTGGAAAAACAGTTCTAAGTTATCTGGTACACCAGTAGGTAAAGACTTACAAGTAGTGTTTAGTTTAATTAATACATTAGAAAAGAGATCACTTAGAGCAGGATTATCCAAGAATGGTTGGCGTACATCACGTACATTATTAAAAGAAAGACAACAATTACGTGATCTTATAGGTACATTGATAAATAGTAATCCAGATTTCCAGGTTGTAGCTGAACGTGTATTGCTTCCATTATTCCAGGAACGTACAGATTTCTTAGAGGATTTGCAATACGATTATGATACACTTAAAGAATACGGTGTATACTTACCACAGTTACCTGATACAGAGGATATTTAATGGACAAAGATTTTAAGCAAGGTTTTGTAGATAGCATTATTGCACTTAGAGGTTTTGCACCAGACGAAGAAATAACAAATATATTACAAGATTTAGTTAGTCAAGAAATACCAGATCAAGTATTTATAGCAAAAGTTTACACAGAACTTAATGTGTACGACACTGTAGGTGCAAATATGTCTAATGATCTTATACAATTTAATATGCCTTATGGAGAAGTAGATAGAAGAAGAACATCACGTACACCACTTAATACTTTTAACAAAGCATTAAACAATGCAGTGTCACAATTATATGGCGTATCAGATTGGAAAACAGCACAGACTGATGAAGACAAAAAAAGAAATGAAGATATTTACGCAGGACTAGATATTGCAGCAGGTTTAAAAGGTGCAGGTTCTCCAGGTGCTTCAGAAAAATACTATGAATATTTAAATATAAAACTAGATAAGATATACGAAGATACAGGTTTATTAGGTGTTGTTATACGACCACCACAAGGTGAAGGCGGAACAATATATGTTACAGAGGATTTAGATGAATACTTTAGAAACAATGCACCTGTTAGTTTAGGCGAAGGTTTTTATCCTATAGAAGGTAAGAACTATAGAAAATATCCTGGTTTTGCAAAACCAACTATATTAACAAGACCTGCAATGAGACTTAATGAAGAAACAAATACATGGGAACCAGTAGATGGTGAGTACTTAAAAGCTGTAGAATCGTATAGTTCTGAAGGTAAATTTAATACAGACTTAGATATAGGAGATACATTTAGTGTAGCAATAGGAACTAAGACACCAGACGGTTCATCTGTAGGTGAAGTGAAAACTTTAAGTAGAGATGAATTGTTATTGCTAGAAGATGAGATAGCAGAAGATCCTACAAAAGAATTGATATTTGCAGGAGGTACTAAAGACTCTGCACAAGCAGCATTAGATGGTTGGTTAGATTACAATACAAGTTTAGCTGCTGCACCAGAGTATGACATATTCGGTGGTATTACACCAGACTATGCAATATATAAACAACCAGATTTAGCAGACGCATTTAAAGATGGAGAACCAACAGCGTCACAGATGAAAGACGCATTACTTCCAGAACAGATATATGCAGGTAGTATTCCAGAAGAACAGTTTTATGGCGCAACAGATCACATATCAGGACAAGGTCCAGGACTAAACAATACACAAAAAATATCCTGGATCTCATTAGCACCACAAGAAATAAAAGCAGTACAAACAGATCTTATGCAATCAGGCTATTTAGGAGTAGAAGATTTTTTCTTAGAGCAAGGTGCATGGCAAGATAAAACAGCAGGTGCAATGTATAGTGCAATGGTTGACGCTAACTTAAACATGATAGATGTATATACACAACTAAATGCAGAAAAAGAACGTTACTTTAAAAAACCACCACTTACACCTAAAGTGTATCAAACACCATCACCAGGATTTATTAAAGATCAGATAGACGCAGCACTTAAATCTGCAGGTGTTACACGTAAACTTACAGACGCAGAACTTGTAGCGTTTTCTGACTTTTACATACAAGCAGATAAAGATTACGATACAGCTACTGCAGAGTATCAAAAGAATTTAGATTTAGCTGAAAGATTATTTCCTGGTGCGCCAACAGAAATATCTATACCATCAACAGCAGGTGAAGAGCTTGCTGCATTTGCAGAAGAAAAATTTGAACCACAGCTACAAGCACAACAGAGAGGTATACAAGAACGTAACGATCTAAGTTATTTGTTTAGTTCTATAGATCAATTTGACCGCATGATTGGAGGATAGTGGATCCCCAAGAACTTATAAGAATAATACAAGCATTAGATCAGTTAGTTGAGACTGCTACTAAAGAAACAGTTAACAATAGAGATTTTGACGGTCAAAAATTATTAGATTTTGTAGGTGAAGAGTGGGAAGACTTAATGGACGTTTTTCCTAGAGAAGATGGATTATTAGTTTATGGTCCTTATAATTTAGAAGAATTAGTAGGTACAGGAAGAAATGATTTAAATTTAGTTATTGAACCATTAACTAATGAAGCTAATGAAGATCTTGTATCAGGTTTTCGTTTAATGATAATGGACCAAAGTTCGCAATCAGTAGGTGGACCTAATTTTATGAGACCAGAAATTGATGAAATTTTTATATTAGATTTAGGTGAGTTTTCTACAAAACAAGAAATGGAAAATTTATTTACTAAGACATCTGACATAGATGGTACAACTGCAAGTGTTTCATTAGTTGGTGACAAATTAGATGA
>Ga0075461_10000273_pt1 | contig 14040 bp, 10 predicted proteins | sample DEB08_DNA_6_FD_74788 | JGI IMG/M metagenome (GOLD analysis project Ga0075461, IMG submission 74788) | Aqueous microbial communities from the Delaware River and Bay under freshwater to marine salinity gradient to study organic matter... | ecosystem: Environmental > Aquatic > Marine > Coastal ...
ACCTAAACGTACACCCGGAAAATCTAAAAAATTTGCTGTGTTAGCAAAAGATGGCAATGATATTCGATTAATCCGTTTTGGTGATCCAAATATGACAATTAAAAAAGATCAACCGGCACGAAGAAAAAGTTTTAGGGCTAGACACAAATGTGATACAAATCCACCTGATAAACTTTCAGCCCGATACTGGAGTTGTAAAAAATGGTAAAAGAAAAAGGTGTGTAAGTAATGCCTAAGCTGACTCTCCTTGACATGACACAGCGTATTCTCAGTTCTATGGATGCTGATGGTGTCAACTCGTATGATGATACAATTGAATCTGAACAAGTTGCCTGGATCATTAGGGATACCTATTATGATCTGATCAATAATATAGAGATTCCTGAACATCGTAAGCTTATTACTCTGACAGCCCTTGGTGACTCTTCTACTCCCACACATATGTTGGTACCTGATGGGGTGCGTAGGATTGAGGAAGTCAGGTATAATACTGTGGCATTAGGGGGGACAGCAAAAGATTACAACGTCATCAGCTGGGTTGAGCCTGAGGAGTTTCTGACCAGGGTTCTTTCCAGGGACTCTGATCTAAGTACTGTCTCAGTTGTATCTATTGATGGAGGGGAAGTCCTGATAAGGAGTGACAAAGCTCCTGACTTTTACACTTCCTTTGATGACCAGTATTTGATTTTTGATTCCTACGATAGTGATGTGGACAGCACATTACAGTCAAGTAAATTCATGGTGTGGGGTATTGAAGAGCCGACATTCACCATGTCTAATACGTTTACTCCCGACCTTGACGTAAACCTGTTCCCATTGTTGTTGAACGAAGCGAAGTCTGTGGCACATGTAGAATTGAACCAGAGGGCCAACCCGAAGGCAGAACAAGTGTCACTCAGACAGAAGATACGTTGGCAATCAGATAGACACAATGTATCGGAATCTAAAAGCAACACATACGGAAGGGTAGATTATGGTAGAGCGAGTCGTCGAAGGTCTTAATTGGAAAACGCAGAACAAGCAACTGATTGTTGTCAATAAGGACCCATATGGGTTTATGCATTTTCAGTTTAAAGAGGGTGGGGCCATCCCCAAGGAATTGAGTGGGGCCTACACCAATATGAAGGATGTGGTGAAAGACGGGGATAAGTATATCAAAGCCCACCCACGTACTCATAATGCGGATAACGAACGACCAGTACCTAAGACTAAGAAACCAACTGCCAAAGCCTTGGTTAAAGCTGAACAGATTAAAGAAGGTCTTAAAGGCGAGGGTTAAATGCCTAAGAACGACAGCCTAAAGGTTTATAATACGTTTGTCGGTGGTCTTGTTACCGAGTCCACCCCTTTGACGTTTCCTGAGAATGCTGTCCAAGACGCCCTTAATTGTATCTTTGATAAGAAGGGTGACATCAGGCGTCGGCTAGGGGTTAACTACGAAGCAAGTGCCACATCAACATCTAAATCCATCGCAGAAAGCACATGGCAAACTCAGGCTGTGGGGTCTTTTGAGTGGAAGGAAGTGGCCGGTGATGGTAATAGGCACTTCTTGGTGGTGCAAGTTGACACCACTTTGTACTACTTCGATATCAACAGCCAACCTGTGTCGGGTAATCTGAAGGCATTCACAACTGATCTATCTAGTTTTGCTGCCCCTGCTGCCACTGATATTGGTTCTGAGCTTGTTGATGTCTCGTACGGGAAGGGGTATCTGTTTGTTGCAAGTAAAAAGATCAAACCTTTTTATGTCACGTACAATCCTGGTGGAGACAGTATCACCAATACAGAGATTGCTATCGAGATCAGGGACTTCGATGGTGTTAGCGATAGTCTTGATATTGACGAAGAGCCTTCGTCTCTGTCTACGGAACACTCTTATAACCTCAAGAACCAAGGTTGGGTGTCTCCGGGTGGTTCTGTTGCTGATCCGGTTACTACTTACTACACTTCACAAAGTAAATACCCCGGAAACAACAAACAGTGGTGGGTAGCCAAGGACGCCAGCGATAACTTTGATCCTGCTGAACTGACAAAAATCTTCTTCGGTAACACCAGGGCGCCAAGGGGACACTATATCCTCGATCCCTTTAATAAAGACAGGGACACAGTTTCAGGTTTGAGTGGTATCACCACAGAAACAACCACAACTCGTCCTCAGGCCACTGCATTCTACGCAGGAAGGGCATGGTTTGGTGGCCCACCTGAGGAAACGATCTCTGGTCATATTTTCTTCTCCCAAATTATTGAAGATGAGGCCAACATCCCTAGGTGTTATCAAGAAGCTGACCCTACTTCGGAAGAGATCAGCGACTTGGTGGATACTGATGGTGGGGTTATTGTTATTCCTGAAGCCGGTAACATTGTATCTCTTAGGGTGACAGGTGAATCTCTCCTTGTCTTTGCAGATAATGGGTTGTGGGAAGTCAGTGGAAGTGCTGGAACAGGGTTTACACCAACTGACTATAGTGTTTCCAAGGTAAGTTCTGTTGGTATCGTGGGTAAACGTACCATTGTTGATGTTGAAGGTACCCCAATCTGGTGGAGTGATCGTGGTATCTACTCCATCGGACGTAATCAGGTCACTGACCGTATCGAAGCCCAGTCCCTAACAGAGAAGACTATCCAAACTTACTACGACGAGGACATCCCTTCTGCTTCGAAGGTCTACTCTCAAGGTTCTTATGACTCTGTGACAGGCAGGATCATCTGGGGTTGGAATGCAAACGGGAATGATACCAACTACAGGTATAAGTTTGACAGGGCTTTGATCTTTGACACCAACATTGGTGGATTCTACCCATGGGCCTTTGGTGAATTGGACAGTAACTCCCCTTACATCTTCGGCATTTTCACTCTCCCTTCTATCTCTAGGGTTACTGAGACAGATACAGTGATTGAAGCTGCAACAGGTCAGACAGTGATTGAAGCTGCAACAGGGGAAACCTTGGTTGCAGATGTGGAGGTTATTCGGGGTGGGCAAACCACAACTATATTTATTGTGGCAGAACCAGGTGTGGCTGTATCTGAGATGACATTTGCCCAGTTGAATGACGACAGCTTCGTTGATTGGCAAGCCAATGATGGGACTGGGAAGAACTACTCCAGTTATTTCGAAACAGGATACCTCCTAGAAGGCAATGTGGTGACCCGTAGACAGGCACCTCATGTGTTGGTGTACTCCAAGCGCACAGAAACAGGATACGCACTGAATGAGGCAGAATACGTCCTACAGAACCCATCCAGTTGCTACATGCAAGCACGGTGGGACTGGGCAGATAACAGTAACTCTTCCAAATGGGGGCGTAGGCAACAGGTATATCGTATTCTGAAGGACTATGACAACACCCCAACCTCCTTGGACTTTGATAATGGTTTCCCTGTGACTGTGACACGTAATAAAGTACGTGGGAGTGGGAGGGCATTGCACCTTTACTTCGATTCTGAGGATGGGAAGGACTTTGATATTTATGGTTGGGCTGTTCACTTCAGTGATAATGCGGGGATGTAAGAATGTTTGGTAGTATCCTTGGTGTCATTGGCCTTGGTCTTGGTATTGTTGGTGCAGTAGGAGGTTTTCTGGCTGCAAACGATAGGTCTGATGCACTTGACAATCTTGCTGAACAACGTAATCGAGCTAATGAAATTGAGAAACAGAAGAACGCGACCAGAGCGAGGCGTGAACGTCTCCAACTTGTTCGTGAAGCAAGGATTAAACGCTCTGCTGCTGTGGCAAATGCCACTATCCAAGGCGCACAAGGCTCTGTTGTTGGTGGATTCGGTAGTATCATCAGCCAAGGTAACTCTGGTCTGCAATACATTAACCAGATGATGACAATGACTGATCAACAGAACATTTTCCTTAATAGAGCTTCACAGTTTGCACTACAGGCACGTAAAGCCGGTGAAAAGGCCAGCCTCTTTAGCGGTATTGGTAAGCTAGGTGGGACAATTTTCAGTGAACGTGAAGAAATAGCGAGTATCTTCTGATGATAGAACCTGAAGTTATCGATATCACAGAACAGAACGAGACGGAAAGCTTCATTGACTTGACCGAAGACACCCCACCTGTGCCTCTGTCTGATGCAGAGCTTACTGCTGCTATCTCCACCCTTGCTTTCAAAAACTTAACCCAAGCCCCTGATGACCAGCTTAAAAGCAAGCATGATATGTACCTCGACCTTGCTCTACAGAGGGAGGAGGATACGATCAGGGGTGAACTGGTTTCTTTAAAAACTGACAAACTGTTGGCGATGTCTGATGAGATGATCATCGCAGCATTGACACAGGAAGACAACCAAACTGTACAGGATATCATTGATCTACAGTTTGCTTTTGATCCTGAGGCTGAGAAGTTCACCATTGTTGAGGCAGCAGCAGCGGACCAGATCATTGCTGAAGGTGTCAAAGACCCTGACAGGGCAGTACACTCTATCCAAGATATGGAACTGGATACACAGTCGTTTGAGGATGTGGTACAGAACACTTTGACTGAGAAGATGTTGGTTGGTAAGGCTGTTAAGAAATACCTCAATAAATTAGGGTGGGACTGGAACACTATCGGTTCGGGGGCGCAGATGTTGATGCCTTTCGATCAGATCACCACATTCAGCCAGAAGATCGCCACCGCAGAAAACCCAATCCTCACTGGGAATGACATTGAAGAACAGATTGCCACGTTTAAGGCCATGTCTATTCCTGAGAAGGCGAAGACATTGAAAGCCCTTGAAGAGTTCTTTGACAAAGAAGAGGGTACAGCTACTTTAGGTGAGGTAGTTGAAGGTGCAGGAAATGATCTTGCTGCCCTTACCTACTTCAGTTACCTTAACGAGTTCACAGGTTTGGATTGGTTTGTGGAAAATTCAGTCCCTTTCCTAGACGGCACCATAGTCGGGGCTTTTACAGCGAAACCCTTGATGAAGGGGTTACATCTGTTAGGGTTGGGCACTAAGATTGCTGAGGCACTTATGGCAGGGAAAGTTGCCACTATGGCTATCCTTGGAGGGAATCGTAGCTCTGCTGTTGAACAGGTACATGGTGTCATCAACGGTGTACGGACAGGGGAGATTGCAGTTGACAGCAACACCGCTGCCAATGCTGCTGAACTTCTACTTGAAGGGCAACTGGCACCGATTTCTGAGACGATTACAGGTTCAGCTGGTATCTCAGGTAGGGTTGAAAAAGAGATTCAAAGGATTGAGAAGACAACACAAGATATCCTTGATACCCAACAGGTACGCTTCCTTGACCCGTCAGAGACTGAAGAGGTTCTAAGTCTCTACCGTGAACGTGTGATTGGTGAGCTATTTGATGCTGGCCTGTACCATAACGACATACTTCGTGTCGTTGGGGATGACTTCATTGAGCAAGGTATTGAGGGTACGAAGTATGTTTCCATATACGGAGACGCTTTTGGTTCAGGATTCACAAGCGAGAGGATTGCAAAAGAATATGCTGATACCATGAAGATGGATGGTGTCACAATTACATTGAAAGAAGTAGATGGTACTCACTTCATCCGATTGGAAAAAAGAGTTGATAACCCTGGTGGCTTCATCAAGACTTATGAAGGTATCGATGATGCAGCCCTGGGCCGTGCCGGTGGATGGCGTAGGGTCCTTGGTTCCCCTACCAACTTCATAGGGGACTTTGAAGCACGGGCAGCGCATCTTACATTGGCTACGCGTGAGAATGCAATGGTCCATGCCAAAGAGATGCTGAAGTATGTGAGCAAACTCACAGGGAAAGAGAAGTCTGACCTTGGTGAGGTGATGGAACTAGGTCGTAACAATAGTACATGGTTTACTGCCTCTGATCTGAAGAATAGGTTTTTCCTCAACGACAAACAGATTGTGGCTTACCATGCCCTTCGTCGTATGGATGACATCAATCACATTGTACTGAACAGTTCTGAGTTTAACAGGAAGGACCGGCTTGGTTTCAAAACTCTTGAGTTGACTAACGAAGATGCGTTGAAGAAAGGATTGGACAGTCTAATTGATGCAGTGCCGATGGACAACATCCCCAACCCTGGGAATAAATCTATCTACAACGTGTCCACAGGGAAGTACGAGACAGCACTTACCCCTGACAAGATTGAAGAACTGAGAAAGAAAGGGTATGTCTTTGCTGAACTAGAAGGATCGAGGGAGACTGATGTACTAGAGCCTTTGAACTTCATCATTGGTAAGGCACATGATTTACGTGTCAAGCCCCTCCGCACTGATCAGGTAGAATACAGGGCTGGTGGTCGTGTTGAATACCAGAACGAATACTTTGTGAAGCAGGGGCGTATCAGGAAGCGTAGTAATAACCCCATCCCCATTCTTCTTAAGTCTAAGACGTATGGTGTGGGGACGAAAGAGGAAGCTGCTGCATACGTCGAGGCCATGAACAGAGGACGTGAAGTTGCCCTCCGCAACAGGGGCGCTGATGGTAAGTTCCACTTCACCGAAGAAGCTGGTAAACTGATGGATGAGGCCACAGGTGGACGGTTCAAGTCTATCCGTGTCTTTGTGGACCATGTTGGTGAGAAGAACCTGGAAATGCCTTTTGAAGTTGTAAAGGATGGGGAAGAACTTACCGCAGTCAGGGAAGCTGTATCTCTAGGCGCCAATACTCACCCTGCTGACATCGCCGAAATCAACTCTGTGCAGCGGATGATTGCCAGAGGTGGTGACCAGAAGAGCCATCGTGGGTTTGGTTTGACTGACTTCAACGGTGACCCTGCCCCTGTAATTAACCCCCTTGAATCTGCGTCTAAGTCTCTTGATCGGGCTATCGAACTGATGTCTCATGACACATGGCGTCAGCGTCAGGCTCAGAAGTTTGTAAGAACCTTTGGCCCTGTCTTGAAAGACTTGGATAAAAAGTCTCCGATGGGCCACTTCCTCAACCCTGAATACATCGACAATCCTAACGAAAAGCTGATACCCCTGGTCCAGAAAGCACAGAGGATGGAACAGCACTTCAAGGTGGTAATGAATACCCCGACTTCAAAGGAGAAGTTTATTAAAGAGAATATGATTCATCCTTTGGTTGATATCTTTGAATCTGTGTCAAAGAAGATCGGGAAGCCGATGAAGGTGGAGACGGTGAATAATCTTAAAGCCAAAGACCCTATTGGTTTTATCCGTTCCTTATCCTATAACGCCAATCTTGGTCTGTTCAACCTACGTCAACCCGCTATCCAGGCCCAGGCCACACTTCTGATGATGGCTGCATCACCCAAACACGGTGCCAGGGGGGCATGGCTGGGACTGCCGATGCGTCTGATGTTGGCCTCTGAGAACCCACAGACATTAGCCGCCATTGCCCGTGGTGCTGGTAAGGTGGTGGGTCTGAAAGGTGAACAGGTTATGGAACTACATGACATCCTCCAGAAGACAGGTACATGGAGACTGAAAGCTGGCGGTTTGGCTGAACAGGAATTGAAAGGGTTGTCTTCGGCTAACATATTTCAGAAGTTCCTTGATGCTGGTACTGTTCCCTTTATGGAAACTGAGCGGTACAACAAAGTCAGTGCAACTATGGCTGCTGCCTTGGAATGGAGAGAAGCCAACCCCACTGCCAAGGTTACTGAGGCAGTCATTGATGAGATCAGGACCAAGAGTGAGTTCTTCACTGCCAATATGAACCGTGTTGACAGGGCTGACTGGCAGAGGGGGATCGCCTCTATGCCTACACAGTTCTGGGGTTATCAGGCAAGGGCGTTGGAGATGATGCTCCCTGAGATGGCTGGTGGTTCACGACACTTTACAACTGGGCAGAAATGGCGGATGAGGCTTACACAGTTGGCTTTGTATGGTGTAGGTGGTACAACCTCTCCTAAGTATGGACTCAGGTTCAGGGACTCAATTAACGAGATGTATAAGGAAACCTTTGGAGATGAGGAAGGTTTACCTGAGGTGATGTTGGATGGGATGGAGAAAGGTATGATTGAATCCTTCCTTGCCAACGCCCTTGGAATTGATGTTGCCTTCTCTCACAGGGCTGGCCTTGGTCTTACTGAAGGTGGTTGGGGTGAGGTTGCTACCAAGTTGGCCACCATGGATGTGGAAGAAATTCTGAAGATTGATGCAGCTGGTATGTCTACCTTGGCTAAGGCGTCGGAGGGTATGAAAAATATATTTAAACTACTCAATCCTTCATCTGAATACTTCGGTACCATTGAGCAATTGGAAGGTCTGAAGGCTGTAAGTAAAGATGCCCTTCGTCGTACAGTATCATCGTTTAACGGTATTGAGAGAGCTTATATTGCTGCCAGGTATGGGATGCATGTTGATAAACTGGGGAACACCACCGACAGAGCAGCTTCTATGTCTGAGGTTGTCCTTGGTATCCTTGGTCTTGACCCTTCGTTGGAACGAGATAAAAGAGTCTTGTCTGAGGCAGTTAAAGGTGGGGACAGTTACAGGGAAACCACCATCCGTGTCTTGGCTAGAGAGTTAAACTTAGCTATGAAGAGTGGAGACTTTGATAATTTCCTACTGGCTAGGAAGTTTATGTTTTCCATCCTAGATGAAGAAGAAAGACGTAACATCAACCAAGCTGTACTGAACAAATCGAAAGACAAAACAACCAGCATCATGATGAGGTACATGGAGAAATTCAACGTACATCATGATCTGAATAGAGGACAAGAGTGATGGCTACCAGAGGAAAAGGCTTTACATCAACGGTCAGCGAACCTGATACAAGGTTTGCCCAGCCCACCAACGTATCGGTGAATACTGAGGTTAACACTGCCGCAGGAGACTTGATCGGTAACATTGGTACGTTGTTTGCTCAAGGGGCTACCTTGGCTAATGAGATTGGTCAGGATCACATCAGGTCTGAGGCTGTGACTAGTATTGAGGCAGAGATCACCAGTTCTGTTCAAGACCCTGAGTACTTCAACAAAGCCAGGAAAGAACTCAAACTTGCAGCCAGTATCCCCAACAGTTCTGTACGTGAGTTGAAGCTCCAATCTATCCGTAACAGCCTGTATCGTGATAACCCTGGTAAGACGGATAGGGCCACAATCGACAAAGCATTTAAGGATGTCACCGGACAGGTCAGCCCTACAGCTGCGATGGCGGCTAATGCTGACAGACTTGAGGCAGAGGCGAGGGCAACTAAACAGGCGGCGTGGACCCGTAAGGTCACCCAAGCCCGGGCTGCTGGTTTTGTCGGTGGTTCTGATACTGAAGCTGTGGCTGCATACGATATGGTGGGGGCTAACGGGGCCGTGATGACTGCTGCCAGTGCCAAGGGTAAAGCTGCCGGTAGTGGTAGTCTCTCAGGTTCCACATTCCGCACTACCCTTGTTGCTGATTTGAACAAGAGTAGGGAAGCCACAACCAAGTTTGGGACGGGTTTGCTACTTCCTATGTTGGAAGAGTTCGACACCGCAAGTATGGAACGTAAAGCAGAGTTGCGGGTGTTGATGGGGAACTATATCAACAATGCCAAAGCCAGATTGATCCAACAGTACGATCATGATGGGCAGGGGCCGGGGCTTACACAAGCTGAGTTGGACTATGCGATGGAACCAGCCTTGAGGTTGATCAACCAGCTTGGTTCAGTTATGGGGTTGGACGCCGCTGAATTAACAGAGGAGAAGGCGCTGGAGAAACTACAAGAAACCTCTGGCTTTGCCCGTAAAGCTATTGAGAACCAGTTAATGGTTGATGCTTTAAATGATGGCGCCATGCAAGAGGTCTTCCTCGCCAAACAACTGGGTGGAGATACCTTCGCCGGTACTTTGTTGGACAAGATTCCAAAGTTCAAAGAGCGTATTGATAAACACATTGCCACTGTAGGGATGGATGGGAAGGCAGTATTGAATGGCTCCTTATCCCATCTGGTTAGTGGTAATAAGAAGTTCACCCAAAATGAATTTCAAAGGCAGATGAACCAAAGTGTAGCGTTAAGTGTTATTAAAGGAGCAGCCCCAGCAGCTATTGAAGATCAGAAAATTATCAGCAATACAGTAGACATGATTATCAGTGGTGATGCCCACCTTAAGACTTCAGCCAACCAGACTGAGGTACTTGATGTGATGGGCGGGGGTAATGGTATCGAGTATATCAAACAACTACAGAAAGCTGATCCAGCTACCGCTGCAAAAGCTGTTGACTTCTACAACCAGACCTCTCATGAGGCAGTCAGTCAACGAATGCAAGAACTAGCACAGATTGCCAAGGACACAGGGGTACAGGTCACTACGAAAGATGGTATCTTCTCTGTCTCTGGTGACTCTTCCGAAGCAAAGGAAGCTGCACTACAAGCCAACGCTGCATTGGACAGGATGATGAAGTTCCAGCAGTTCACCCCTGACAAGAACAAAGGTGCTGTGAATGTACGTACAAATATCATCAACATGCAATGGCCCAGTATTCAAAAGAGTGTACCTGAGTCCAGCCCTCTTATTGAGATTGGTTTGAGTCCTGAAGAATACAAGAAGAGTAAGGCATGGATTAAGATCGGTAAGCCGGTGTTCATGATGACTGAGGAGGAGCGTAAGCAATTCCAAAAACAGGACAAGGCAGAAGAGAAACGCTCTATCCGTATCATTGGCCGCTCGAAAGAAGAGAAGTAACATGACTGAAATTGTTGACATCGACCAGACTTATGAATCCGTTAAGGTAGACCATCCTCTTCATGGTATGGTTGATGTTGAAGTACCTGTGGGTATGAGTGATAGTGAGGTTCTTACAGAACTGGATAACATGGACCTTGACTTGGTACTTGGTCTTGGTAACTTAGATGAGGACAAAGGAGTAACTAGCGTGGAGAAGATCAAGGCGTTTGAGAATAGCGTCAATGCTGGTCTTCGTGAAGGTAAATGGTTCCCTCATAATTCTTTGGAAGGGGGTACTCAGACTATTGCATATGGGCATAAGCTTACCGCTGATGAAGCTGAGTCAGGTTTCATCGATATCAAAGGAGAGCTTGTTGATTACCGTCTTGGCCTGACACAGGAACAGGCAGAGGCGGTGTTGAAGTCTGATACGTTGTGGGCTGAGACACATGCCATTGCCTCACTGAAGAAGGTAGGACTTGACACTGACGAATCTAAGGTTGAAGCTCTGACCAGCCTCATCTACAATGTGGGGTCTGGTGCATGGGGCGGTTCCAAAGCTAAGAAGTATCTTGAGGCTGGGCATATCGAAGACTTCATGCACGAAGCTTTCTCTGAAGAAGCTGGCTTCGTCAACATCAATGGTGAGAAGAGTCGTGGTCTGGCACGTCGGAGGGCAGCGGAAGCTTCGTTGTTTGCCTCTGCAAATATAGATGAGGGGAGTGGTTTCGGTGATATGATGGCCGAAGTCCTCAGTACAATCAATCCAATCAGCAGTGCAGCTGCTGCTGAGATCACTCCCCAACAAGCAGAACAGCAGATGGCTCTACAACAAGCCAATGAGACACTGGGTAAGCTGAGTGGTGTTGGCCCTGCTCCTCGTAAACCTGAGATTGAGAAGGCTGCGTCTAAGTTTAACATTACCCCTGCCGCCTTCACATCTTTTGGTGAGTCCCTCGTAAGAGGTGCTATGGAAAAGTGGTTGGGTATTGATGTGGACAACGTACAAAACACAGCCTTGAACCTTCAAGAAGGGGATATTGATGCCCTCAGAAAGATGTATATGCATATCGAGGCACAAGGTCGTACCTCTTTTAACAAAGAAGACTGGGCTAATCTCATTGGGGAGGACCTTGCTTCAACTGATGGCAAAGGGACTGGGTTGATGGGAAAGATTATGACTATCATGCAGGACCCAGTGGCTAACATGGCTATGACTATTGGGGCAGGGGAGATCAAAGAGGACGAGAACGGAGTCTACATTGAAGATGTGTATGACTTTAATGAGGGAAAGAAAGGGAAGAAGTATGAAGACATAGTCAAGAAGAAAGGCTTCTTTGGTGGTGTCTTCGACCTCTTCCAAGACTCTGAGTTGGATGGGTATACTAAACTACGTGTCCTTGGTTATCTTCTCCAGCCTGAAGGGGATAAGAAGTCGAAGATTTACCTTGAAGGTACTCGCTTAGACAGATTAAAGTCAACACTATCGAGTATAAAGGATGAAGAATAAGAAACAGGAGGATGTTGAGTTCTTCGTAAGAAATACCCAACCAAGCCGCCATATCGTACAGACCTTCTTCGCAGATGTTGAACACCAAATAAACAAGCTCCATATATTCCATGTCTGAATTAAACTCCCATATTGCAACGCTTGCTCTCAAGATGGCTACTCAAGCCCTTGATCTTATCTATAGTATACAACAGTCTGAGAAGACTGTCAAGGACGGCAGGGACGGTGTTGATGGTAAGGATGGGGTAGATGGCCTAGACGGCAAAGATGGCGCTGTAGGAGCCACTGGAGAGCCAGGAAGGGACGGTTTAAACGGAAGGGATGGTGTTGATGGTGAGATGGGTCCGATGCCAGACCATGAGATCAAAGGTAACAGCATCAGATTCCAGAAACCAGACGGCACATGGGGTAAATGGGTGGAATTGGGTGGACAATCGGGTGGTGGAGGAGGTGGTGATGTGATGCGTTATCAGATTAACACGTTCACATCGTCAACTGTCCAGCTTAAAGACAACCATAGCACAGTCTTGTGTGATGCATCGTCTAACCAGATGACAGTTACACTACCCAGGGCCGGATCGATGGTGGGCAGAGTTGTCACAGTTAAGAAGATTGATTCGTCTGCGAATACTGTCACCATTGACGGGTATAAATCAGAGACAATTGATGGAGACACAACAACCATCATCACAAAACAGTGGACATCTTTGCGTCTTCAGAGTGATGGAAACAACTGGGTGATTATGTAAGATGAGTTATATTCCTAATGGTGCGTCAGTAAATAGTGAAAATACCACAACTACCTTACTGACAAGTGGAAGTACCTTCACTGGTACATGGTCACGCTGTTTAGATGGCGCAACGGTCAGCCTCAAGACAGACCAGCCGGGTACGTTATACTTTGATTTCTCTAACGATGCCGTGAACTCTGACAGTACGTTCCCTGTGCAAGGCTTCCGGGTTGCGGCGGGTATCCACGAATACCACAATGCCAAGGTTAACGGTAGGTATGTGCGGGTGCGCTTCGTGAACGACGCAGATGGCGACCAGACTTATCTCCGTCTATACACCTACTTTGGCCCATATAGCAATGGCAACGCGCCACTGAATCAATCGGTTGGCGTGGACACTGATGCCATCATCGTGCGCCCCACAGACTTCCAAGATGAAGTGCGGCGAAATCTTCGCAGCGGTGTGCTGGGTTGGAACACGTTTGGCTATAGATTGGCGCTGGCCGATGGCACAGAGAGCATCATCTGGCCTGACAGTGCGACAGCGCCGACGATCCTCACCACGGCTTCCACCTTCGACATCGCCTATGATGGCACTGCTGGTGGGTCAACAGACGGAGCGGGTACGACAGGCGCGACCCAGTTGACATTCTACTATCTGGACTCTGACGGCAACCAAGCTGTCGCCGAACATAATCTAGGCACGGACGGCACAGATACCACTAGCTTCACTGGCTTTGGGATTAATCGTTGTTTAGTTAGCGCATCCGGTAGCCTCAACTACAACGCCAGTAACATCACTATTACGGCGACGACGAACGGCAGCTTTCAAGCCAGCATCCCGGCAGAGGGGTCCGTCACGCAGCAGTGCATTTTTCACACAGGATTCAGCCAGACGGCAGTGGTAGAGTTTCTGTATTTCAACATCATCTCGTCTAACAAGTCAAGAGACATCATCTTGAAAGGTTATGCCTTCAACAGGAACTTGGCAACCCGATACGAGATTTTCAGGGTGAACCTTGATACGTCGGTACAGGACCATAATACTATTAGAGACCCAATCAAGTTCCTTCTAACGTCAAGCGACGTGCTGTATTTCACGGCGAACGCATCTGGTGGGACTGGCACATGCGATGTCATCTGCCGGTTCAGCCTCAACGCTTACGATAACGTTTAAGAAGGGAAAGAAATAGAATGATACCAATATTAGGATCAATAGTTTCTGGCTTGTTCAGTGT
>Ga0075461_10000275_pt1 | contig 13990 bp, 26 predicted proteins | sample DEB08_DNA_6_FD_74788 | JGI IMG/M metagenome (GOLD analysis project Ga0075461, IMG submission 74788) | Aqueous microbial communities from the Delaware River and Bay under freshwater to marine salinity gradient to study organic matter... | ecosystem: Environmental > Aquatic > Marine > Coastal ...
ACCTGCGTCTGGCCGATGTTCAGCGTGTCGTACCCGCTGTAGCGCTGGTACGTGCTGTTGTTGGCGTAGTCGAGGTTTCGGACGATCTCATAGCCGCCGTCCTCCAGGTCGATCTTGCCCTTGCGCTTGAGATAGCGCCACAGGGCGTTGTTCTGGCTGACGTTGTCGGCGATCTCGGACGGGTGATTGCGGAGCGTCGAGGTGACAAGCTCCGTAAAGGTTGCGCTGGGAGAAGTCATTGCGTGGTTTCCTTAACCGCGCGCCCGGATGCTCCTGAACGTGGCTGCCATCGAGTCTTCCCAACTGCCCCCCGCCTTGGCGACGACCCCCACGCTGCCCGGCTTGCGGGAGAGCGTGGAGAGCTTGGCTGCTGCGGCTGCATCTGCCTTCTGCTTCGCAAGGGCTTCGGCCTTGGCCTTGGCCTCCTGCTCGGCAGCGATCATCTGGCTGACTTCCGGGTGGGCCTTGGTTGCCATGGCGTAAAGCGTTTCGAGATCCATTCCGGGCTCGTAGAGCTTCGTCATGAGCGCCTCGACCTTGTCGAAGTGCGGAGCGTTCTTCTTGAACGCCTCGATCTTCGCCTCGGCTTCGGCAAGCCTTGCCGTCTCAACAGCCTGCTGCTGTGCGGTCAGTTGGGATTTGATGGCGCCCAGCTCTTGAGCGAGCGCGTTGAATTGCGGGTCCACCGGTTGCCCGGCGATCTGCTGCGCGGCTGCGGGATTGATCCCGTACATGCGGGCGATCTCGGCAAGCGCGGCCGGTCCGTTGGTTCGGAGAGCCTGATCTGCCGCCGCCAGACGCCGGATGTATTCCGGCTTGGGGATGCGGTTCTGCTCGATGAACTCGCGGGACGGGGCCAGCGCCTCGTCAAATGCCTCGATGGATTTCAGCCGCTCCCCATCGGTCGTGAACTTCTTGTGGATCTCGCTTTCCCGGTTGGCCCAGTACTCCTGGACCTTGGGTGGAAGCGTAGACCACTCTGCCTTCACGTCCGCCGGCAGGGACTGCGGCGCCTCGATGACCGGTCGGGCCGGGTCGGGCGGCGCAGCTTCGGGGCTGCCAGGTACCTTCAGCTCGGGCGTCGCGGGCGTCGCGCCAGCCTTTGCGATGAACTTGCCGTCTTCCCCCTGCTGGGGGCGGGCGGCCTTGATCCTCTCGAACTCCGCCGCAAGCGTCTCGTCCATCGACCTTTCGACGGGCGCCTCTACGGCCGGCGCTTCAGTGATCGGCGCGGGCGTCGAGGTATCGGCTACGGCAATTTCTTCGCTCATACGGTACCACCGGTTAGAGGGTTATTCAACGGGTGAACTCCGGAGGCGGACGCGGCGTCCACTCCCGGCCGTGCTTGATGGCGCGCTCTTTCGAGTGATAGGTCGGCTTGTATTCGGTGGGATCGACCAGACGGCAGCCGGTGCGCTTCAGGTCTTCCCGCTGGGCCGCGCGGCCGTCGATCATCTGCTTGCTCGCCATGCTCATGTAGGGGGCGATGTCGCGGGTGATCTGGGGCGTCGGCACGAAGTCGCCGCGCGTCTCCATGGGCTTGCCTGTGGTCTTGTCGATCCACATGCCGTCGCGGTTCAGGCGATAGCGGGAGACGGTCATTGGTAGTCCAGCGCGAGATAGTCGTCGGCCACCTTGGCGTCGATCTTCCAGCCGAGATCGTTTTCCCAGCGGTCCACATTGCGATGGCGCGGCCCGATCTTGCGGAACTCCTCGCGATAGGCGGCGATCGTCTCCGCGCTGACGGGAATCCACTGCGGGGGCGTGTATTTGTTGGTAGTCACTTCGCCCTCCCGTTCGGCTTGCTCTTGGCGGCTTCACGCTTCGCGGCAATGGCCTCCAGCCCCTGAGCGTGGCTCTCCTGCCCCATCTCGCGGGCGCGGGCCTGATCTTCCGCCGCAAGCATGTGCTGCCCCACGGCAACGACTGACTTGGCCTGCAGGCTTTGCATCTCCATCGCGTGCTTCTCGCGGGCGCGCTGCTGTTCGGCCTGCATCTCCTCCATGCGCATCTCGAACTCGCGCTGCTTCAGCTGCGCTTCCTGCGACATGGTCTGCTGGTCGATCTGGCCCTGCATCTGCGTGCGGGCGATCTCGGCCTCTGCCTGCGTTTGGGCGGTCTGCGCCTTGATCTGCTCGACCTGCAGCTTGGGATCGGGCGGCGGCGGGGGCGGCGGCTGCTTTGCCGCGGCGTCCAGGCGCTTTTGCCACTCGTCAAGGATATGGTCCGCCTGACGGCCCAGCTTGAAGTTGCGGGCGAACGTGCGGGCCAGGCCAACCGCCTCCGGCGGCGTCATGTAGCCCGCCTGCACGGCAGGCCCCACGGCCTCGAAGTAGCTTCCCAGCCCGGCCACGAAGCCGCCGACGTTCTCCTGCTGGCGACCCAGATCCGCCTTGATGGTGCCGTCCGTCTCGATGTCGATGTTGAACTCGCGGCTGATGTCGGTCTTGAGAAGCTGGACCTGCTCCGGCGTGAGCGCGATGCCGGTCATAGCCTCCAGCTCCTCCGGCGTGAAATGCTCGGCCATCAGGTCGGCCGTCATCCGCATCAGGTCGCGGGCGTGAAGCTGGATGTCCTGCTGTGCGCTCTGCAGGCGCAGGCTGCCCCACTGGGCCTTGAGTTCCTGTGCGCCCAGCGTCTCGTTGGCCTTGGTCGAGCCCCGCAGGATGTCGGCAACGCCGGTCAGTTCGTAGATGACCTGCTTGCACATCTCGCGCGATTCGTAGAGCTGGCGCAGCGTGGCGACGGCCTGCTCGATCGGCATCAACCAGAAGGCTTTCTCGATGTCGCCCTGTACCAGTGCGCGCGCCGCGTCCGGGGCCGGGGCCATCTCACCCTCGTCCAAGCCCTTCATGGCCTTTACCGCGCTCTCGAAAGCGCCGTCGTAGATGCCCCGCCACTTGATGACGTTGATCAGCGCCCCGATACGCCGCGTCAGGTTGTTCATCTCCTCCTGCTGCGACTGCCACACCATGAACGGGCAGATGGGGACCTGCGTGTCCGTGGTCTCGATGGCAAGGCGCGGCCGGGGGACCGGGAAGAAGCCAATCAGCTTGTAGGGGTCATCCTCGATCTTGAGCGGCCCCTGGTCGTAGCTCTCCGCAATCCAGTACACCTTGCGCTTGGACCGGTCCCAGATTTCCCAGACGTTGGCGCGCTTGAACGTGTCGGGGGTCGAGGCGTCCTTGTCCGGCTGGCCCTCGACCGTGGCGTCAAGGTTGACCTTCCACGCCAGTTCCGGGTTCAGGCCCTCCAGTTCGTCGCGGGTGAATACCCAGTGAAAGGCGATCCACGGCGTGTCAGCCCAGCGCTTGGCAGGCCCAAGGCGGAAATCGTCCCAGATCACCGGCTCCCATGTGATGTGCTTGGACACCACGGCGCCGGGGATCTCGTTGCCCGTCTCTTGGTCGGTCTTGTCGGGAGCGTTGACCACATTCACGCGAAGCCGGGTCACGGCGCGGCCCAATAGCTCCCGGTCCTTTACCGCCGCCTTCAGGGCGTCGTCGTAGTCGTACAGGTCCGACTGAACCGCAATGGCCCGCTCAATGGTCTGGCTGACGTTGGAGCGGTCACGGTTCTTGCGCTCGGCTTCGGCCTGTGCGGCGCTGGTGGCAGCCACGGCAGCCGGATCGGGCTGCATGGCCGGGCCGCCATTGTGACCCATGGCCGGCGGGGGCTCGACCGGCATGGCCTCGCCAAAGCGCGCCCGCACATCCGCCGACGGCATGCTGTTGTAGATCGCCGGGCATGTCGTCTGAATGTTGGCGTAGAGGATGTTGAACCGCGATACGCGCCACCCATCACGGTCCGAGCGGAACGCCTGCAGCGCCGTCTTGGCGTCCTCGCGCCAGTCATTCTCCGTCTTGCCCGCCAACTCGATGGCGGACATCCAATAGCGGTGGAAATCCTGCTGCGACTTGATGGTCTGGGCGAGCGTATCGACAGTGCCGGTGTCAGCGCTGGTGACGTTGTCGGTCTGTCCGATCATGCGCCGGTCCTTTCCTTGCGGCGCTGCGTCTGCCGTTCGATCATCTCGCGGATGGAGAGGTTGGAGGCCATCGTCCCCTCGGGGGTGCCGATGAAGAAATCCGTCGTGGGCTTGGGCGGAGGCTCGGCCGCCTTGATGACGCGCCAGCCGACCGACAGGTAACGCCAGGCATCGGCCGGGTTGGATGCCCAGTCGTGCAGCGGCGTCGGCTTGAAGACCTTGCGTTCCTCGTCGTACTCGGCGCGGTACTGCTTCAGGCCCTCTAGGCCCTCGGCGCACTTGGTGCGGTCAAAACGGGCGACGGGGATCGTGAGGCGGCCGGCGTTGATGCCGTCCATGCGGGCGTGATCCGGCACCAGTTCAGGCTTGAGCCCCAACCGGCGCATGGTCTCGACGCGGGTGCGCCCGGTGCCCCACTCCTTGACCATGGCGTCATGCGGCACGAGGCACGGCCCGTAGGTGTAGCCCTTTCCCTCCATGACCTCGGCGTAATGCTCGACGCCGACGCCGGAGGCTTCGTAGAAGTCCACCACGTTCACGCCGCCCGCCAGGATCTGGAAAAACCAGATGGCGGTGCTGTCCTTCACGCCAAGATCCCATGCGGTGTAGACGGGGCTGTCAGGGTCCACAGGCACGTCGCAAATGCGGCCGTCCCGCTCGGCCTGCGCCATCTCCTTGCCCCAGTAGGCGCCCTGAATGGCGGCCTCAAACGAGCATTCGAACTCCTGCTCGTACTGCTCCGGGGTCATCAGCTTGCGCGCGGCGGCCAGTTCCTCGGCGTCCACAAGGCCCGTTTCCGATGCCTTGAGCATCACGCCGTACCAGTCGTTGTCGTTCTGAGCCTGCTGCCAGGCCTTGTGGAAGTCGTTGTGGCCGCGGGGCGTGCCGATGATGGTCAAGCTGCCCTTGCGATCGGACAGGGCCGGGCGGATGATCTCGGGCAGCACGCGGGGCCGCATGTCGGCGAACTCGTCCAGCACGCAGTCGTCCAGGTAGATGCCGCGCATGCCGTCAGGGTTGTCGGCCCCGTACAGGCGCACCCTACCCCCATTGGGGAAGTCCACGCGCAACTCGCTTTCGTTGGCCTCAGTGCCCGGAATCGGCGCGCTGAACTCCTTGAGATAGGACCACGCCACGTCCTTCGCCTGCTTGTAGAGCGGGGCGATGTAGGCCACGCGGGCATTGGGCTTGTCGCAGGTCAGCGCCGACCGGATAAGCTGGTTGACCGTCGCCACGGTCTTGCCCGCCCGTCGGTGAGCCACGATCACGCGCCACCGCTTGCTCGTCTCATGGTACGGCAGAAAGGCCCGGCGGGGGCTGTAGGGGATGGTTACTTGCTGGACGGCAGCCATGAGATCGCCATTGCGACAGGGCCGCCGCCTTCGCCTGTCACCGCCTGGGGGACCTTGCCATCCAGCCGGTCCGCGATTTCCTTGATGGCCGGCACGTCGCCGTTCACAGCGCTTTCGACAAGGGAGACAACCAGCTTGTCGAGCTTGGTCTTGCCCTTTACGTCAGCCTCTCCCGGTCGCTTTACGGCAAGCCGCAAGGCGTCACGGAAAGGCTTGTCGATGTACGGACCACGGGGGGCCTTAGGCAAACCGCTAACCTCTTGAGGTGTAACGGTTTCCTATAGGCTCCAGTAAGGACTTAGAATGTCAAGCGTTATTCTCTGCGCAGCCCGCACTCGCGCAAGGCCGTGTCGATGCCCGCCAGCATCGAAATAGCTAGCCGCGCCTCTGCCGTGAGCGTTCCCCAGTTGGAATAGCGGACGGTGTAGTAGCTGGACAACTGCATTTCGTGCCTTTTCCTGCGAATGGTTTTTACGCAAAAGCCGAGACGGTTTGCGATCTGGTTGTCATCGAAGCCGGCCGCGTTCAGGCGGCGCAGCGTGTCCGCGTGTTCGGGTGTCCATCGTGCCATCACAGGCGCCTCCCATATGACCAATTCGGATCGACAAGAATCTCGGGCTGGGGCACGTCCACAACCTCCCCTGTCTCGTCCATGACGACGATCCAGAGGCGGTGCCCGTCTATGCCGGTTTCCTTCCAGGCGTAGGCCCAGCCGGAACGGGCTTGGGCTCGGACGCCTAGCGGGAGAGCGGGCGACGTGACCTTGACCGGGATGGGTGGGCTAAGCTGGAGCATCGATGCGCCCTCCCACCCTGTGGACGCGCCCGCGGTGGATCTCGCCCCTGTAGTAGAAAAACTCCCAGCGCCATTCTCCGGGATACTCGCGCATGGGCGCCCAGCGGGCGGGTTGCCAATCCTCGTCTGAGGTGCGCTTAACCCAATACCAACCGTCCGGGCGGCTCATTGGATGGGCCTCTCATCGCTCATTTAGGGTGCCTGACCTTTGGTGAACCGACCTCGGTGCCATCTGTGGGCGCGATCACGCGGAACTGCCCTAGTGCGTGCTTCCAGCGTTCCTCATGAGCGCGGCCGGCCTTTTCAGCCGATTCCTGCGTCGCGTAGGTCGCCCACACGCGCCACTTGGTGAACGCGCCGCTGTGCTGAGCGTAGCGCCACTCAAGCCGCCAACGTCTCTTGGTCATGCTGCCACCTGTGGGAGGTCGCTTGAGGCTGTTCAGCGCCATGACGAGCCCGTCCACGCGCCGCGCATATCCTTCCGCAAGGTGTCGGCGGTCGGGTCCCCAATCGCCCCGCAGGCAGGCATCCCGGCACTCGGCAAAGGTGCTGATCTCTTTTTCCAGCATCTCTTTTGACCAGCCTGCGTAGTCGCTCATTGCAGCGTCTCCGGTCGCCATTGCGTGATGAGATGTGAGGGCGCGGGGGTCATGCGGCCACCTGTGGCGCTGGGCTCGAGGCGGCGGTCTTGGTCGCCGTCTCCCACTCGTCGCGGGTCATCTCGAGACCCCAGCGTTTAGCGATGGCGTCGATCTGCTCCCACCACGCATCGGCGTTGCCGCCGGGCGGTCCATGCTCGGCACGGCGGCGCTGGCTCACGGCGCGGTGCCAGGCTGTGCGGACCTGCTTGCGGGTCAGGCTGATGGGCGACGGGTTTGCCTTCCAGGATTCGCCGTCCGCGACCTGCTGGGCAATGAACTCGAGCGCCCGCATCAACTCGGGAACGCCTTTCGAGGCCCGCTTCCCCTGACCGGCGCGCCATTCGTCCATCAGACGCCGCGCGATGTGCCTCTGGGCGCTCATTGGGCAACCCGTCCACGCCAGCGCTCGAGAACCGGCTTGGGTGCGATGCACCGCCCGCTCTCCGGTCTTGGTCCCCATGTCGCCTCCTGCCACATGCCGCCTGGGTGGTAGTTCCGGAACCGCGCCTCCCACAGGATCTCATCGCTCGAGGGGGCGGCGCTCGAGTGCTCGCAGGACGCGCCGTAGTTTCCCTCGAGCACTTTCCGGAAGTTTCTGGGCTCGAGCACCCAGTCCAGCTTCAGGGCGAACTTGGTCCGCAGGAAATCCGACGCTCGAGCGTTCTCGAGCATTTGCCGCCATCCCTCGAGGCCGTGCTCGCCAAGGCGTGCTTTCAGTTTCTTCCGTCGATCAGGTTCCAGCCCTCGAGGTTTGGGCCACCCGAACTCCGAAGCGGTCGCCACGAACTGCTCATAGGCCACGTCCTCGTCTCGAGGCCCTGTATCTTCAGTAGATTTATCTACTGAAGTAGTCCCTTCACTTACCTTCCCTTCACTTCCGGCGTTACGAAACGGTTTCGTAACCCCCTCCGTAACCGTAACAGGGGGGGTTACTGAGCGGTCTTTGTTACGCCACCGTGCCTGCTTTTCGCGGTTACGCTTGCGCTGCTCCCACGCCTCAAGCGCGACCTCCGCGACGGTGCGGTGATACAGCCGGCCGTCCGAGCAGAGCAGCCAGCCACGCATCGCCTGCGGTTTGATCTTCTGCCAAGCCTTCACGGCGACGCCGTAGCCCGCATAGTCGGCCAGCAGCATGTCGTCGTTGGGCAGACTGCCCGCCGGGACTTCATGTGCGAACGAGCGCCACCACAGGCGGAGCGCGGCAACCTTTGCTTCCGGGCTGGCGGCAATCCAGGTCGCGGAGCCGAACAGGCGGTCGCCAAACAGGGGCATGTAGGGCATGCCGCGCAGATCGCACTCTGCGGGCGTGAGTGGGGATTCGGTGGTCATCGCCTTCCTATCATGTTGCCCAAGAGCGCTTTCCACGGCGCTCGAGGGTGGCGGGTGTCAGAGGTTGGAACCTGTGATAGGCAGGCCCGGTCCTCGCGGATACCGGCCTCTGACGGGGTGGCATATAGCGCGCCAACCGACAGCCTTACTAGGGCTCCAATCTCGGCGCTAAGTGTAGCAAAACGCAACGGGAACAACAACAAATGCTGGTGTGGAGCGCTCACATCAGCCCCCATACCAGCGCGCCGACAAAAGCAGCCACCCCCGCCACTGCGGCGGCTATAGGCAGGATCACACCCCATACGGGAGGTCTATCGACGGGAGCGATGGAGTTGGGCGAGCGGATCATGTAATCCTCCAGTCAATTCCAGGATGCAGGGCCTTGGCGAGCGCCCACTTGATCTTGAAGGCAGGCGTCTGGACGCCCTTCTTGTCCTCGACCACCTCGCGTTCGCCCTCGAAGTAGCGCCAATCCGCGACGTAGGTGCAGACCTTCTCGCCGTTCGCCCGCAGGACAAATCGCGGCTGGCGCTCTAGGCGATGGATCTTCCCGGCCTTGGCGAGCAACTGCAGTTCGGCGTCGCGCTTTGCCTCTGCCTTGCTGGCGAAGCGCACGCCGTTCACCACAACGGGCTGATTGCGGTACTTGGTCATGCGGCCTCCGCGGCGACGATGCGGCGACCAATCCAGGCCATCACCGGAACGGCCATTGAGTTGCCAAGCGCCTTGTAGCGAGGGCCGTCAGAGGCAGGCTTGCCGCGATAGGAAACGGCTGTGTAATCGTCTGGGAAACCCTGCAGGCGTTCACATTCTCGAGGTGTGAGGCGGCGAACGGCGGTGGCCGCTACATAGCTGCGGGACGAACCACCAGATGCAGCGCGCATATTCGCCGTGTCGTGCGGTCCCTCAAATTGAGCGCCACCTTCTCTGCCGCGAAGATCAAAAGCCACCGCGGGTGTCTGCTGGCGCGAAAGCGCGCTCGTGATCGGCTTCGGTTCAAGGCCGCGAGCGTCTCCCCCGCTCTGCCAATTGAACGCCACCGCAGGCATGACTCCGCCGTTAGCGTGGCTCCTGTTGAATCCGCCCGCGCGTAATGTCGGAGAGATAGGCCCCGCATCGGCGCCGTGATCCTTGACAGAAAAAGCGATGGCCTGGGCATGAGCTCCCGCCGCAAGCGGGTGGCAAGGATCGCCCGCCTTCGGCTTGCTGTAGTTTGCCTTGCTGGTGATTTGCGTGGTGTCAAACGGCACCGGCACCAACGGCGTTCCGCGCCCAGTCCCGTCCTCGCTGGCGTCAAAGCCATCAGCGCGCAAGGCGTGGGCAATCAGGCGTCCGGTGTAAGCATCCTGTTCGCTATATGCTCCGGGGTGGGCGTCGGCACAAAGCGCGCCCACGGTCCCGGCTACTAGGCCACCGTCGCAATCAAAGTCTGTTCTGAGTCCGCCACCGCCTTTAGTGCGTGCGCTAATTGTGGGGGCAACTCCTTCCCCCGTTTCCCGGCGCGGCGCAGGATGCCCGTGCAGGCTTTCGCGCTCAAAAAGAACCGCTGCGGCACGTCGCCAGTCTCCAAGATATCCGACAACGAACACACGCGCCCGTCGCTGGGCCAGACCGAAGTATTGAGCGTCAAGAACCCGGTATGCGAACCCATACCCGAGTTCTGCCAGCCCTCCGAGGAAGGCTCCAAGCGCCCGTCCTTCGTCAGATGACAGGACACCGGGGACATTCTCCCAAACGATCCACCTCGGCTGCGTTCGTGCAGCCAAGCGTAGAAACTCGAGTGTGAGGTTGCCTCGCTCTCCAGCAATTCCCGCGCGAAGTCCCGCGACGGAGAAATCCTGGCAGGGGGTTCCTCCGACAAGAAGGTCAATTGATCCATACTCGTTTCCCTCAATCGTAGTGAAGTCGCCGTGGAGCGGGACGGCGGGGTAATGCTGGGCAAGTACCGCGCGAGGGAACGCCTCAATTTCAGAGAAGGCGGCGGGTGTCCACCCGAGCGGGTGCCAAGCGACCGTTGCGGCTTCAATGCCAGAGCAGACGCTGAGATACCTCAAGCCACCCTCCCCACCTGTGGCTGCGCTCGGTACTTGGTCATGGGTGGTGCCTGACCTTTGTTGGGTTTGCCGACGCGCCATCGGTGGGCGGCCCTACGACGACATCGCGAACGGTCAAATCTCCGCTCGTCGCGTCCCTCCACCGACGTACCCACTCGGTGTCCACATGACCGCCGATGTACCTTGTCAGCAGGCCGCGCTCCTCGATCTGCAGCACAAGATACTCACGGCGCGTCCAGAACGTCCGACGCGACACGTACCGGCGGCGGCCGGTATCTTCGGCATGCCTCAAGCCACCCTCCACACAGTCGCCGAGCATCCGCTGACGTTCTTGCGGCGGGCGTCGGTTTTGATGATGCGGCCCTTCTTCAGCAGGCCGGTAAAGCGCGGCCGGATGCTGTTCCACGTCTCGCCAATCTTCTCCGCGCACTCGTCAGCGGTAAGCGGGCCGTGGATCTTGAGCGCTTCCAAGCATTTGCCCTCCAGATAGGCGACGCGCTTCGATACCTTCTCTGCTGCCTCGTGTGAGGGGCCGGGGGATTTGAAGCCGGGAGATTCTGGATAGCGCGGCGTCCAGTCGAGCAAGGGGGTGGCGGTCATGGCTTGCCCTTCTCGCGCTCCAAGCGCTCAAGATGATGACGGGCAGCGAAAATCAGCCGCTCCACGACGTGCGGGCTCAAGTACACCTCCATGCTATCGTCGCGGAGCCATTCGTAGGCATCGGCGATGTCTTGATAGAGTTGATCAATTTCCGTCATACCCGCGCCCTCGCGGCATTCCACTTCGCCCCGGCTTCCTCCATGGCTGCTAGGGCGGCTTCATCGCTTGGGGGGGCTACGCGGGCCGAAGACGGCCCTACCGCGCCGACCGATCGCGGGGCGGGCGCTTCGTCTGCCGGTTGAAGCGTGCCCATAAGCGACATCGCAAAAGAGGTGCCAGCCTCTACCCCGCCATTTTGCGAGGCTGGCGTGGCGGCAGAAAGGGGCACCTCTGCCGCCTCCGGTGCCCACGGCAAGGAACTACCGCGCGGGGCCGGAGTATCTGTTGATTCCTGTGTCTCTGTGACCACGCCGTCTGAGTCGTGTGGCGTGTCCAATTTCGGGGATTTTTGGACAACCTTCGCCAGGTTGCCTGCCGCGCCCGTGGAGATGCCTCCGATGGCGGCGGCCTCTCTGACCGTCGCGCCGTTCGCAAGCGCGTCAGCGGCCAGTTTCTTGCCTCCTAGGGCCAGTTCGTAGGAGTGGACAAAGTAATCTTGCTCGTCGCGCTTCTGGTCGCCCATGGCGCGGCGCTGCAACACGATCCGGATGGCCTTGCCGTCAAGCTGATGTTCCTTGACGGCGCGCTTGATCGCCTCGCGCTGAAAGTCGGCTTCCGCCTTCTGGCGCAGCTTGCTGGCTTCGACTTCCTCGATCACGCCCTTCAGGGCCTTGGTGTTGATGTTCATGGCCTGCCTGCCAGTCCGCGCTTCCGCTCGGCATTCGTCTTCCCGACGTTGTGAAGCCTTGCGTGATCCCCGCGATAGATGACCTCCAGATTGGAGGGGTCGTTGTTCAGCGGATTTTCGTCCTTGTGGTGAACGACTTCGTTGTACGCCAGACGGCGGCCAAGCAGGCGCTCCATCAGTTGTCGATGCTCGGCCCGCTTGCCTAGGTATTTGTACCCATGCGTCGAAGTCCATCCTTCGCCGCGCCGCTGGACGGGTTTCCCAACGAGGGGAAGCCCCCGCCGCCGCCTATGGTAATGCGCGTTGCAGAGGCCTCCAGCGGCCTTCGGGTGGCTGGCTGACTTGCAGCCGTCTACCGGGCACATCTTCATGGCCTGCTCGCAAGGCCGCAGAAGCCGCCGTCACTGGTGCTGGCACTGCCGGGGAAGTCGCTCTTGCGGGCGGCGGTTTTGAAGTCCCAGCGGAATGCCATGCAGGCAGAGCCGACGCAGCGAGTGCCATCAAAGTCGGCTTCCCGTGCCGGGGAGATAAAGCGGTTGAAGCCGCCGAGCCCCGATGTGGACGATCCAAGGCGCGCATACGGGCACCACTTTGTCTTGGCTTCTTCTTCTGTCATTGGTCGTGTCCTCTATGAAACTCGAAGCGGGTGCGTAGTGAGCGAAGCGAGCGAGCCAGCGGCTAAGGCGTAGTCCCCGCCTTGCTCAAGGCTTCATCAACGCGAGCGGCGGCCTCGGTTTTCGGGTCGAATCCGAGTTCGATGGCCAGCATGAATAGGTCCGACCGCATCGCCGCCGCGACCAGTTCGCGGGAGTACCCGTATTCGGGATGAGCGCCGAACTCGACCCAACGCTTCGCGCACTCCAAGAGCTTTTCAGAGCGGTCCATCTCACTCTCCCTTGGTCGGCGCGGGATCGACATCGGTAAGACCGGGAATGTCGTCGATCTTCTCCCATGTCAGCTTCTCTGAGCCGCGCACCTTGCCGCCGGGCAAAAGGATGAACAGGTCGCTTTCGAAGTCGTACTTCATGAAAGCAAAATACTCCCCGATCCGCGACACGCGGCGGAGCCTCATGTCGGCCGCGCCGTCGTGTCGCCAAGCGTCAATCATGAGAACTCGCGGGCGGTCATCACGCTTTTTGAAAGGCCACATCTCTCACTCTCCCTTGGTTTCACGGGAGGCAGCGACGCTTGTCATGGCCTCTCGGAGAACTTCAGCCGTCCATGCATCGAAGATGTCGGCTTGGGCCTTGGCAACGGCTTCGGGCTGCACCACGGCGTTGATGGCCTCCATGCCGGCCGTCCAGATCGGGCGTTCGTCCATGTCAGCGGCCTCCCTTACTTCCGAGCAACGAAAACGCGCGGCGGCGCATAGCTTGCACTTGGGCGATCCGCTCCCGAATCCGGCGCTCCTCCCGCTCCGCGCGGGCCAGCATCCGCAGCGCCGTCCTTTGAGGAGAGGGACCGCAGGTCGTCCTCAAGGCGTTCACCAAGCGCGCGGAACCGCGCTTCAATACTGAGATATTCATCAGCCGAAAGCCTCACGTCTTCGTTGTTAGAGAGGATGGCCCGGACGCGCCGGGCGTTGATTCCGACCTTTCTGGCGAGCTTGTTCCGCCAGTGGTCCTTGGTGTCGTCCCACGAGCGCGGGCCGCCGATGGCGACCAGCATCGGGCGGACGCGATCAAGCGCCGACACGGCAGACATTGCCGAAACCCCGGCAAGGATTGACGACTTCGCAATCATTGGATGCCCCATGGTTGTTGCCATGACGCGAACCGACGATCTGAGGAGCTACCGAACCGAACGACTCGGAGATGTCCTGCGCCGTGTTGCTGCCAGGCTGGCGGCGCAGTGGATTGAAAATGGCGGTCACGTCGGAGCCCACACGCTCGACGACGTGACCGCCAGGTGCCCCGGCAAGGGAGGATGCGGCAACGAGGCAAGCCGCAGCCGGGGTTTCAAAGGGGCGGCCCTGCGGCGGGAGTACATCGGTAAGGACCGCAGGGCCGTTGCTGGACGAGTTCGGGAAGCTATGCCCGCCAGCGTGGGAACAGAAATTCGAGACGCGGCGCTGTTGCCGCCGGGGGATGCAAGTCGCAAGCAAGCGCCCCGTCATGGCTTGCATCCCTCTTCCAATCCCACCGGCTCGACGCCAAAGGACCGGAGGACGGCGATAGCGACCTGACGGACGCCGGGGTCGGTATCCATGATGATGGGCGCGCGCTCGCAGGCGTAAATGATTGTGGTGTGGTCTCTGCCGCCAAAGGCAAGGCCCAACATGGCGAGGGAAGCATGGGTGCAGATTTGCTTGACCAGCCACATGCAGACCTGCCGGGGGTGGCTGACAGGGTGGATGCGGCGGGTGGTCCGCAGCCAGACCAGAG
>Ga0075461_10000288_pt1 | contig 13733 bp, 28 predicted proteins | sample DEB08_DNA_6_FD_74788 | JGI IMG/M metagenome (GOLD analysis project Ga0075461, IMG submission 74788) | Aqueous microbial communities from the Delaware River and Bay under freshwater to marine salinity gradient to study organic matter... | ecosystem: Environmental > Aquatic > Marine > Coastal ...
GAATATTATTGAAAGTGTTTTAAAACCAATTTCTATGCTCTGGACTGGCGTTAAATCGTTAGCGAACTCACTTGGCGCTGATTTTGAAATGGGCGAGGGAGACAAAGAAAATATAAAATCTAATAACAAAACGGCGATTAAAAGTATTGACGGTCAAATCGAACAGTTAGAGAAAGATTTAGAAAGCGATAGTCCATTTAAGAAGATAGGAAGAGCAAGCACTCAGAAGAAAATAGATCAATTAAAAATTAAAAGACGAGCATTAGAACAAGAGAACATTGAGTTAACGACAACAGCTGTTAGTAACGTCAGCAATACCAGTCGTATAGATCAAACTCAAACGCTTGCTAATCAAACACAAGAATTTAAAAATAATAGCAGCGCCACTGGAAATGTTAATGTTGTTGCACCAAACACGGTAAATAACACAAGCAATTCTAGCAGCGCCACTATTATGGAGTCTCCTTCTGCAGAGGATGGATTAACGAGAGCTTATGCTTAATCTTCTTGTGCTAATTTAGCGAAGTAAGACATAGTATCGTCGTCATCATCCGATGCATCAAAGGAGGGTGCTGGAGATTCCTTAAGAGGAGTCGGTTCAGCAACCATATCAAGTGCTACTTCTTCTCTAACAGTCCTTGGAGCAGACTCTCCAAGAACCATAGCAAGACGAGCAGAAAGTTCTTCGTAACTCTTATAGTTCTTAGGATCTGTGAACTCGTTTAAGTCATAAACTCGATCATAGATTTCCTCAAGTTCTGAGTCAGATTCAGACAATGCAGCGGGGGATGCAAACTCTGATTTATCATAGTTACGATAACCTTCGACATTACGAATCTTCAGTTTAAACGAAGCGCCTTCCCAAAAGTCGAATGGGTTGACTGGATCTTCATCAGCAAACTGGGGTTGCATAACGTCCATGATTTTGTCGAAGATCTTCTTGCCATAAGTAAACAAGAATACTTGACCTTCATTAGCGGGGTTTGAGGGATCGCTTTCAACATAAATGTTAGAAACATAATGTAATCGGCGTTTACGCTCACGAACGATCTCTTTATCTCGCTCATTACCAGAGTTCCAAAGTTTAGAGTTTGCCTCAGAAACAGGATCTGATTGACCGATAGAAGTCAAAGACCTCTCGATGTACCATTGACCTGTTGGACCTTTGAAACCATGATCCCAATAACGAACCCATGGAAGATCATTACCTTCTGCCGCAGGAAGGAAACGAATTACTGCGTAACCGTTACCTGCTTTATCAACAGTTGGTTTCCATTGACGGTCGTCACCATAGGATTTCTTTTCGGCAGGAGCAGACTCACCTGAAGCTGCTTGTACCAGTTTTGAGATTGTGTCACGATTGCGTTTGAGTTGTGTAAATGACATCGTATTTTCCTTGTATGTTATCAGTGTATGTTTTTTTGTCCACGTTATACATCATATAATACCTTATTTTTTCTGGTAAGGCAACCATATTTATACAGGGAGAGTATTTCCCTTTGGCATAAAATTTAAATTCTGTGCTTCAACTTCAAGTTTGTTTTTAATTGATAAAGAAATGTATTTACGAATATCTTCCATCTCAATGTTATGTTGCTCACTAAGATGAACTATCGCGTCGATGTAAGAAAGTCTTTTTACTCTTACCGTATCTTCAACCATCTTGGTGAATTTGTTTTTAGTTAACATTAGACCATCGAGTTTCATTCGTACTCCCTTTTCCATACTTGAGCAATGTCAGGATACCAGGTCCCAACACTACGTTTTGGTGTTCCATCTTTGTCGTATGCCATCGCTTTACAAACCCAAAGAATTTTATTTTCTCTGTTTTCGCCAAAATGTGAATCAGACCAAACACCCGTTCTTAAATATTGTTTCATGTTGTAAACATATGTTTCAGCAACACGATATTGTAATCTTATTTGTGGATCAGAAGATTCAGAATGACCCTTTGCGCTTTTAAGATATGCGCTCCAACTAGACAACCATTCTTTAACTTTTTCAGGATCAATATAACCTTCGCCCTTTGGAAATTCAATTTTTTCCTCTTCTTTATTATTTTTATCTCGTATTTCTTCTGCTCTTTTAAGAAGTGGAAGTAAATTTTTTTCTAAACTATTCTTAAACGTTTCGGGCATAAAACCCAACTGCATCGCTTTCCAACCATGTTTAGCAAATATTGCCATATAGGTATCAGGCAATATAACAGTAGCGTGATGCATATCCCAACCAGACTCTTCACGAATCCACTTCTTTAACCAATGTAGAGCGAGTTTAGGATCTGCTTCATATTGAGCGAAATCTTCTGCTGCTTTGAAAGCAGCAAGTTTCTCTTCTTCTGTCTTTGCCTTTCTTAACTTGTCCCAATTAGGTTCGGGAATAAGTGTTTTCTTTTTCTTGGGAACGAATGTTGCTTTCTTTTTCCTAGGCATTTCTATGTTCTTCGTTAATATCTGTTACTGCGTCCAGTAATGGACTTTCTTTCGCAATGTGCCGAAGTGCTGCTATGTCTTTTGGAAAACAATGCCCACCATATCCAAACTTACCGTCTGGTCCTGGAACCTGAGTGTGTGAACGACCGATGCGAGGATCGACAGTTATTGCATCAACCATTTGATCAAAACCTTCGAACCCGCATTGATTATAAATTCTATACATCTCGTTGAAGAATGTTACTTTGGTTGCGAGAAAACAATTTTCAACATATTTAGCGAACGCTGCTTGGTCGAGAGAGCAGTATTTTACTTCTTTGAGTTTAGGTAGGTGTGGTCTAAACAACTCGTCCCACCAACGACAGTCATCTCCTCCATAGATAGCGAACTCTGAGTCAAGAAATTCTTGAGTTGGATTAGCATGTACATGACTACCTCGAAGAAACTCAGGAGAATAAGTGTAACTTCCTCTATATGATTTTACTGCTTTACTTAACCAAACAGGATTAACAGCAGATTTAATTAAATACTTGACACCATTGTATTTCATGAACACTTCTTCGACGTGGTCAGTATTACAAGAACCATCTTCTCTCATTGGTGTTGCAACGCAAACAACAACCGCGTCTGGTTTCATAACATCTGTGTCGACATGATGCCCAAGCGCAGGATCATCAATAAAAAGTTCTGCGTCTGATTCGTAAAGGCATTCATAAATCGCCTTACCAACAGCACCATAACCAGCAATCACTATCTTCATAAATATACCTACTCAATAACAAGGATTAGAAATGTCTGACGATTTCTTCGATTTCGGGTTTACCGCAGTAAATGAGGAAGAACTCGAAGCAGTACAACAAGCATCAATTAAGGTTGAAGAAGCAGTTTCTACAAACGAAAGACTTGAGAAACTATTTAATGCCATACAACCATTGCTCACAAACTTAAAAATGAATCCTGAGAAAGACTACATCTATTGGCCAGATAGACTCAATAAAGTAGAACAATTCGAAACTATGCTTCAGAGAATTTATACAGGAAACCCTAATACGTAATTCTCTGCTGCGTCTTCAGCATATTGAAGACTGCGAGTTGTAACATCAACAGTTCTAATATACCTACTTTTTTCGTAAAGTTCAACCATATATCCTTTTTCGGTTTTAACAACAATTGCAATAAGTTTGCCGTTTTCAGACATATGTTTCGAAATTTCTTCAGTTATCATTCCGCGTTTGTGTTCGAGACTCATGTTAGTACCAGTTTATCATTCATATGTATATCGGTTTTTGCTTCGAATTCTTGCCACCATTTTGGTTTAGGTCTGTTGGTCCAGGTAGCAAACTTACGTTTGTCTTCCCAGTAGAAGTTCTTGTAACTCTGCACAGAATCGCCAGGAACAATACAATGCGGATACTGTTTCATGGCAGGAGTGGGTTGTGTGAAGGGAGCATTAGGAATATTTACAGGAGGGTTGATTAAATACTGCTGCAATTTAATCAAAGAAGCATGAACTTTATCATAGCGACGCGAATATTCTTTACACGTTGAGACCCAGAGTTTGTACAACCACTGATAGTTATTTACTGATTGTCGAACCCAGATGTTAGAAGGATGATTGTTGTGACAAGCAAGATATAAATTCTCATTCATCTCATCATCTTCAAGAATATATCTTTTGATCTTACGACCAGTCTTAGCACTGGTGCCTTCCCAAACCATACCATCGCAAATACGATGGCAGGTGGAAAGTAATTGAGCGTACTCACAAGACATCTTAATAACATGTTGATCGCATTGCTCACTTGCGGCGATCTCTGGATTAAGATTTAGTGCAAATATATTCATTTGTTCTCGCTAAGTTGTTTTGCTTTATAGAAGGCAGAAAGAAATTCTTTTTCAAACCGATTTAACTTATTGTAATCTCTTTTTGCCTTTTTGTCAACCACTCCACTTCTTCGGAGCATTTTTGCTTTCTTACCGTTCATCAGTTTTCCTTACGAAAGTAACATATTCGGTTTTGTGATGAGGATAGTTTTCCTCTTTTTTGTTTTTACGAGAAACAGCATAACCTTCGTCAAAAATCTCAACGATTGTACCACCATTAAGTTTATCACCTATCTTCATCTAGCATCTCCACTGCTTTAACTACATCGGGAAAATGCACACCAAGGATTTCCCAACACTTGTCGGCAACCTCAATGTGCTCTTTTTGAGTTCCGTGTCCTCGCCTCAGTTCGCAATAATGAACCCAAGAGCGTAACGTCCCTGCCATATACAAAGTAGTCTCAGTGAGACCCTCAGGAAGCAGAGCGCGTGCTTGCTCTTTGGCAATACCATTATTCAACGCCATCTCATAATAGTCTTTGGCGACCTTAGCAACCTCTGCCTGCATTTCGTTAAAGACCTCCTGCGCCTTCTTTTGACGAGTTGGGTCATCGTCCGCCATAGACAGTTGACGGTTCGTAGGGTGCTGTTTACGTGCTTCTCGTTTAGTTGTGAAACCTTCACTGACCGCGTAGCGTTGACTAAATTCTTGAAACGAAAAAGAACGATGGCGTAAGATTTGACGAGAGATATCTCGCGTAGTCTTAATTTCCATCGTGACTGAAACCATTTCAAATGGTGACCAATGACCTTCTTTGATTAAATAACGCAACAACTTTGATGCTGTTTTCTCGTTATTCTGATTCGCTGGATTACTTACCCTAGCAGCATAAGCAATCAATTCATTTGCAGTATGACAACCAGTAATTGCACTGGGCGATGTCATACCAACTAGACTTACTTCACAGGTCATATTTTCCATCCTCATAGGTTCCGGGCACACTATTGTATGCAATTACACGTTTAAATGCTTCGACCAAAGTAGTATCACGAATACTATCATCGTTCATACTATCTTCGAAATCCTCAAGTTGTTCAATCAATGCGTTGCGAATCAATTGCTCAAATGCATGTTCGTTTAGGTCACTTCTCGTTATCATGTACAATCCTTAACTTGACAGGTCATATTTTCCATCCTCATAGGTTCCGGGCACACTGTTGTATGCGATTACGTATTTAAATGCATCAATAAGTTTTTGATCATTACTCAGTTCTATTACGTCTTCTAACTGACTTTCTAGTATATCTAGAACCAATTCGTCTAACGTGCTGCCAGTAAAAGACTCTCTTGTGAGTTTCATTTAGGATCTCCGGTTGGGGGTCTTCGTAATGAATCCATATGTTTCAATGCTTCTGAAAAACTTGAGTAATGCCACTCTTGTCCTTTATGTATTAAGGTATAAATTCCATCGAAACCATGTTTCAATGTAATACTGTTATCTTCAATACTACTCTTTTTTAAGTCATTAGTCAATCCATAAATGCATCCGCAAATACCAATTAACAAGAAGAATAGAGCTCCTAGAACTTCAAATAAAATTTCCATAGATTCTCCTTTACTTAAATGTGTGGTAGAACCAACCTGTGCATCTGGCGTATTCCTACTACCACACTTGTCCGGCCATTACCATCTCAACGGACTTCCACTTTTTTAAAACTGATCTGCCTCTGTGCTGTCTGCCATTGCTGCTACACTGCCAGCGCCAAGAGCGGTACTAATCGCGTCGAAGTAACCTACGCCAACCTCACGCTGATGCTTGACTGAAGTGTAACCATCTCTCTCTGCAGCAAACTCTTGCTCTTGCAGATCTGAGTAGGCAAGCATACCCGACTTCTTATACCTTCGAGCAAACTCAAAGATGCTGTAGTTGGTTTGATGAAACCCAGCAAGCGTAATAAACTGAAACTTGAATCCTAGTTTAGCAAGTTCTTTCTGAAAGTTCTTCAGTTCTTCTGAACTAGGAATGCTTTGTCTCCAGTTAAAACTTGGCGAACAATTGTATGCCAGCATTTGATCAGGAAACGCACCACGTACCGCATCAGAAAACATCTTTGCTTCTTTGAGATCGGGAGTGCTGGTCTCACACCAAACAAGATCCGCATATTCAGCATATGCTTGTCCTCGCTCGCAACCATAGAACAACCCGCCATTGATTTTGTAGAAACCTTCTGGCGTTCGCTCGCCTGTCATAAACTTACGATCTATTTCATCTACGTCTGAAGAAAGGAGTTTAGCAGACTCAGCATCCGTTCTAGCGATGATGACTGTAGGAACATCACATACATCAGCAGCAAGACGGGCAGCATTAAGATTTCGTACAGCTTGACTGGTTGGGATAAGTACCTTTCCTCCCAGATGACCGCACTTCTTTTCACTAGCGAGTTGATCTTCAAAGTGTACCGCTGCCGCACCTGCTTCAATGAGATTACGAGCGAGTTCATATGCGTTTAATGCTCCACCGAATCCTGCTTCCGCGTCCGCGATGATGGGCGCAAAAGGAAATCCACCGAATCCTTCGGATTCAAGATATTCGATTTGATCTTGCCTACGAAAAGCATTATTGATATTAGCCACCACGCGGGGTACACTATCAACGGGATACAAACTCTGATCAGGATAGACTGCGTTTCCTGTATTAGCGGCTGCAGCAACTTGCCAACCTGAGACATAGATTGCTTCAAGACCTGCTTTAACGTGTTGAATTGCTTGCTGACCATTATAAGCACCAAATGTGTTTATATAGTCATTTTCTCTAAGCAAACGTCTAAGTTCTAAAGCACCGTGTTTTGCTAACGTATGCTCGATTCGGACACTACCTTTTAGTTTTTCTACATCTTCTTCTGTGTATGTTCTTTTGTTGCCCATAATTTCCTCTTGTTACAAATTGGTCGGAGTGGAGGGATTCGAACCCCCGACCCTCTGCTCCCAAAGCAGATGCGCTACCAAACTGCGCTACACTCCGAATGGTGCCGCCACCAAGAATCGAACTCGGGACCTACTGATTACAAATCAGTTGCTCTACCTGCTGAGCTATAGCGGCAATCACATTCTAAAACTGGTGGGAGCGGATGGACTTGAACCATCAATGCCGTCGGCGTCGGATTTACAGTCCGATGGGGTTACCAATTTTCCTACACTCCCAATTTGTGCTTCAACATAAGCACGTTTCTCATCATCAGTCATAACGAACATTTCAACTGGTTTACCCTCGTGCCACCACTGACCACTCGAGTCTTTGGTTGGCATTAAAAAGAATGACATTGTCGCCCCTTCGCACGAATTGCCTCCACCCCGCGCAATGTCCGATGATCACATGTAGTTAAGGAGAGCGTGAAATTGATCATCTTACCAAACCTTTATCTATATTCTAGTGTAAATTACGATAAAAGTCAATATGCTTAACACATACAATCCAATGGTAATCTTTTCTAACCGATCACATCTTTTTTGTATACGATCAAAAGATTCCATTAGATTATCAAAAGAGACTTCGAGTCCCGACTTTACTTTATTCATTTATCTTACCTCACCAACTGATTTCAATACGAGAGTCCCCAGTTTCGTTCCAATTTACGGTACATCCGCATTCTTCAATAATAGGAACGATTGTCTTTAGGTTCTCTACACCTTCTTCACTGCCATCAAAACAAAACAAAGAACTATTCTGTTGTTCAGGCGAATAACAAACAAAACCACCTACGGATGTGTCGTAATCGCTGACGTCACTTCCAAAATCCATGTATCCTGTTCCTCTGCATTCTAGGCAATCTTCATCGAGTTCGCCAGTAGCTCCTTCAACGACTCCTTCACCGTCACACATGGGGCATTCTTCCTCGCTGCTTTCGACCTCACAATCCTGAGAGTGATTGAAAAGAACTTTTGTGGTATCTTCTACCACATCAATCCAATTCAACTCTTCCCACGCACACGTCTGACAACAAGGAAGATTCCAACCAACAAACCAACCTTCTTTACCAAGACGTTCCTGCATCTTACGAAATCCGTTCATGCCCACAACTCCGCTTCTTCAAAGATGTCTTTAACTGCTTCAAGAGCATCTTCTAAAGTTTTGTGAAAAGATCCACTGATTTCACAATCAGCATCAAAACTTTCTTGATCTTCGTACTCACGAACAAACCAAGATCCCTTTGTTTTTATACCCGCGGAGATGGCCATCTCCAAAGTCTCTTCTTTCATTTTTTCAATTACAATAATCGTATCCATTATGAATTTCTCCATTCTTCATAATCCATTTTGTACTCAACCATCAACTCCACGGCTGCATCTTCCGTGTAACCTTGTTCCACCAAACGTTTCACGAATGAGTCATCGTTTTCAGGATAACCATGCAGTCTCCAATCACAAAGAATGTTTCGTTCCTCGATTGGATAAGACTTAGGTGTCTTTGTGGGTTTAGGTTTCAACATTGTTTCCAATGTGGGCATCGCAGGACGATAATGATCAATCAAAGACTTTGCTTGTCTCTCATACCCACGAGCAACCAACACGTTTTTGAGATAGTTGATCTCATCAGCAACGACTAAACCTGCTTCATAAGCACGATAGTCATCTGCTAACGTAAAGTACCAGTCGTGTTTTTCACAAATGCTTTTTAGACGATTCACGATATGCATCGTGTGAGTGTTTCTTGTGACTTGCATTGCCATTAGATTACGCTCCAAGGTAAGATCGCCAGAGCGGCGAAGAAAGTGAAGATCATACCGAGACTAGCAACGATAATTGCCATCTCAGCGATTTCTGGTTCGGCAAGAATAGGACGCTGATAAACCGAACCAACTTCATGATTTAATTTTTTACGATTCATTACTTTTCCTTAACTTATAAGAATATTATCGTCTAAACCAGCCAAAAAGTAAAGCGATAAGTTATTGATTTTGCTCAGGAAATTCATCGTAATATGCTTCAGTGAAGCGAAAATCCTCAGTCAGAGCAACGATACGACCATCATACTCAAATCTGGTCTTGAAAGGGACTCGAACAGTAACATTTTCATTCATTCGAGCAGTGCCGTATGCGGTATCTTTGATGATGGTTTCACCTTTGATTACGTATCCGTATTCTTCGATACGGTCGATAGCGCCGATTACATATTTATCTTCACGACCAGGAATTGGTTCGAATTCGAACGCTTTAATCAGATCACCGTTTCTTAACATATTTCATTCTCCTTAATTACAAGAGTATTGTCTAATATTTCAGGAAAAAAGTAAAGTGCTAACCCATTGATTTTAAACGGGTTTTTTACCACCACCGGAGGGTTTTAGTTTAAAAAGCGGAAGTGGAAAATCGTTTAGGCGACCTTCAGATTTTAAAAGGTTATAATCATCAGGGTGTAGCGGGATATAGCGGGCGGCGCTATAATTATTTAAAAAACGCTTAATTCTTAACTCTAATTTAACTTTAATCATTTTACATTTCCTTTTTAAGAAAACACATTATGCCCAATTCGTTCGAAAAAGTAAAGTGGTAAGTTATTGATTTTGCAAACGTTTTTCGTAGGTCGCTATTGTTTCGGTTAAAAGAGCGGTATGATCGTCTCGTTTTTCGATAAAAACCTGTGCTTCTGACTGATCAACTGCTATTATGGTAACGAGTTGGGTAATTGGCATTCCAGTGCGTTCTTCCCACATGATTGCGTATGCTGCTTCTTGGCAGAAATAGGATTTGATCCAATCACTTCGCTTTGGTTTTCTGGATGTTTTAAAATCAATGATTGATATCTTTCCGTCAAATTCAGCAACACAATCGACACGCCCAGCAACACGTAGATGGTCACTATAAAGAGGAAGTTCCTGCCCGTATACTTTTCCGATTCTTGCATCTAGTATATCTCGAACATTTATAATTGATTCAATAACATCTGGGGTATATTCTTTGACGATGTTCTCCCATGGAGAATTATCTATATATTTTTCGATTGCTTCGTGAACTGCTGTACCTCTTCTGGAAGCGCGTGTAGAAATTCTATTTGCTTCTTCTTCGCCTACCCGTTTACGCCACTCAGAGATAGAATTTTCGCTAAGAATGCTAAGAACTGTTGTGATAGATGGATACCTAACGCCATCCGGAGTTGCGTAAGTTCTTTTTGTTTCACCTGTATGCGATTCAAGGTCATTGTAACCAAGATCGACTTTAACATGTTCAAACACGCGCTTTCAATCTATCCAATGCTGTAGAGGTGTCTTTCGCTCTTTTAACCAACTTGTTGTTCCATTCCGATGGTTCCTCTTTCGGTTTCGGATTATGAACAACAATTTCAACGTTCTTTGTTATTTCAACTTTAACATCTGTGTGATCATGATGCATAACAAATTTAGTATTAGGAAACTCTTTAAAGATTCCAGTCCAGATTGGTCGCCAGTTACCTAGGAGGCGATAGTTGTTGGCGTTTCCTCTGTCGCTCGACAAAACAACGTCAGTATAACTCCTCATGTTAAAATCAAAAATAGAATCGAATCCATACATATGAATTTCCTCTGCTTTATGTTTATTGGCAGCATAATGTACTGCCATATGTCCGCAGTTAAAATTAGTGGCATTGCCAGCATACTTTGGAACTTTCAAATAAAACTCTCGAATGTTTGGAGCATATTTAAAATAAAACATGCTGTTGTTAGGAGCAGTCATCCAAATCTTAGGGCGATTACCCAATACCCAACGATAGGCATCTAGGTTCAGCGCATTAGCAGTCAATGCTGCCATCATCTTAAAATCTACCATGCATGTAGCATAGACTTCGTTAATGGGTATTTCGAATGGTGGAAGATTACAGATTAGTTTCATATCATCTGCGCCTTTCTTCACATTATGATAGAAATGTGCTTTATCACCATTACCTAAAATATGAACTACCTTACTCATTATTATCCTCAAACATTTCCAATATCATCTGTGTTTGACGATTAATCTCGTCAACTTGTTCATTAATCTCATTAAGTTCTTCAAGTATATCTTGTGCTTGTTTTTGTATTACATTAAGTTTTTTGGGAAATTCAATAATCTTACTCATTGTAAATCAACTTCCTGATTTCTAGGTTGCCCTTATGTCCAGTCCAATGCATACACAATTTATTGGGATTATCGTCACCGTCTAATAGTTGAATCCTTAACCAATTGTATATATTGGGTAAGTCTACTATATTGCTGAGGCGTTTTAAAGGGGACTCAACCAACATTTCATGCAAAACCTCTTGATCCCCAACCTTCGGATTCTCGTAACAAGCATCTACCCAGTCAGTTAGAATTGGTGGTTTGCCCCTAATACCAACTACGCCTGAGTTGTGCCAGGTTTCACCTCTTCTCTTGCTCCATGGTTTATCTTCAACCATTGCGAGTTTACCTTCTTCAAGATAATTAAAGATACCAGAAATATCACCAAGAACGTGTATGTCAGTATCAATCCAACAAACTTCATGGCGCGGAGTTTTAATTAATGCCTTCGGTTTAAGAAACCATCCATTAACTCTTTGACGAGGAACATCTAAGATAAACTTAAACGGCGATTGTTGATAAACCCACGCACGTGTTTCTTCAGTAACTCCAAAGTCGACAAACCCAATTTCAGTATCGTTATGTTTAGCGTAGTTTTTTGCAAACCACGGTAGCATCCATTCGGTGTTAGAATCACAACCAGTTATAAAACATCTACTCATGCCTGAGGATTTCATATCCTTCTCCATAACTATGTTTTGCTAAGCATCCTTCTTGTCTTTGAATTGTAGTAAAATGATCTCTTGCTTCTACTGGCCAAGGATAATATTCTTCTAACCAAGGAAACCTACCGAGATGTAAGTATATATCTGTTGGTCCTGCGTCTACTTTTGCTCGTTCAATTAACTCTTTCGCTCCCTCTGGTTTGAGGCGATAAGCATGTGCTCCTGGGAAATATTTTTTTGATTGTAGAGGATTGACACCAAGATTCGTTGGTACATTATACCTTCCATAACTTGGTTTGCCTAAACTGATTACTTTGTTATAAGGTATAACCATAGGAATATCGTTTACTGCTACTGCGTCGTGCTCAAATATTTGATACTCAATACCTTGTTCAGCGCATTGTTTCCAAAGAGAATAGTGAGAGAAAAATGCTGCCATACAATTCTCATAGTTTGAGTATACCTCTTTAAAATTCTTAGTGGGTATTCCTTCGCTTTCGAGTAATGCTTCTGGTTTGTTCTTAGGCGTAAAGGCATCAAACATTTGAACATTATAATCTCTTAGAGAATTAGCACAACGTTGAGCGATTTCTACTGATTTGGGAAGATCTTTGATTGTGATTACGTATGATTTCATAATGTTGTTGTTGATTGAGTCCTTTGAATTGTTGTGTGATATGTTTTAGTAACACCAAGCACTCCTGGCAATAACTGCTGACACATAATAGCATCATTTGGCCACATACCAAACTCATCTGTTAGATTGATTAGTTTCATAGCAGCTTCTGGTTTAATTAGATAAGCAGAGTTACCAGCAATACCTTGTGGTATTTTCATATCATCGACTTTGGGTGCAGGTTGAATTGCGTCAGGGTTTGCTTGCATGATCTCATAAAATTGTAACGATCTCCTAGTAGCGCCTCTTGGATCATTAAGACCTATAATACCATATCTTGATTCTAAAAGCAAGTCAACGTCTAGATGTTCTTGAAACAACGCGTCATGTTCAAAGATTAAAATCGGTTCTCCGAAAGCAACTGATTCGCACCAAAGCAAATAGTGCGAAAGAAAACAGGCAACTCGCTTTTCAGGATTCGCTGTCTCATAGGCAATCTTCATTAATCCTGATGCCCAATCGTCGTGAACACCCTGCCAGGGATAATTCCATCTCAGATTTGATCGTTTACAAATCTCATTTATTCTTTCCGGAACAACAGCATTAAACTTTTCTATCTCGAATTGATTGGAAACAAACTTAGAACTCTCAATTAAACGGTTTGCTGCTTTCTCTGAGACCTCGTTGTCAACAATTCTTATAACATATGCCTTAATCATCTTGATCTCTCTATACGATAAATGTCACCACGATCTAATCTGTTTGATGTTTCTAGAATTTGTCCTGCTCTAACGCCTCGGATCTGATGAAATTCAAGTGGTTCTGCGATGTACATATCGCCAACAGATAGTAAAATTTCTTGTTTTTTGCCTGGATTCTTAAGAAGGTCTATCGTTACTAAAGCAAACTCTCCTGACATAATATAAAGATATTCTTTTTTCTCTTTATGGAAGTGAAGTGAAGTATATGACCCAGGATTAATAACTAAAATTTTAGCATTATATGTTTCTTCATTAACAATCCATTTCTCAACTCCCCACGTTTTAGTAATAGTTTGACCAGGCGTTATCAGGTTTTCTTTTGGTGCAACTATTTTTTGAGTATTTATCGGAGATTTTTTTGAT
>Ga0075461_10000299_pt1 | contig 13550 bp, 18 predicted proteins | sample DEB08_DNA_6_FD_74788 | JGI IMG/M metagenome (GOLD analysis project Ga0075461, IMG submission 74788) | Aqueous microbial communities from the Delaware River and Bay under freshwater to marine salinity gradient to study organic matter... | ecosystem: Environmental > Aquatic > Marine > Coastal ...
GAACCTCAATAAGTTCACCATCTCCGGTTCCGTCTGTCCCACCAGTTCCACCGGTTCCACCAGTCCCACCAGTTCCGTCTCCGGTTCCACCAGTTCCACCGGTTCCACCATTTCCTCCTGTTGCGGGCGTTCCGCCACACATAGATTCATTGTGAACGACGGCTTCAGGGTCAAAGTTATAATCGCCGTCGGTGGTGCATCCTTCTTTAGCACATTGTCCGTTTTTCTCGGAGTAGCCTGAAATACAATCGCCACATTCTCCGTTAGACTTCTTTTGTCGGAGTGGGTCATTACATTGGCTGCACAAATCAGTAGCCGAATCTAAGTAATATCCACTTTTACAGGAAGCACATTCGCCGTTAGCGTTCTTGTTTCGGTTAGGGTCGGTGCATTGAACATAAGAGGCAGCCGATTGAACATTGAGATTCTTTTCTGAGGAAGTCTTAGGAGTAACATTGGGTTTGTTCCACAAAACTTTCAGTTGGTATTTGTGGTCTCCAACTGCCGGTGAAACTTCAGTATCAGAGTTTTGAGCCGTTTTGAGACCGGCGGGCATAATGTTGGTTCCGTCTTGCAGAAGTTGGATTTCGCTAAAGTTTCCAGAACTGAGTTCCCATGAGATTTTAGCGGATTCTCCGACCGTCATAGAACTCTTGTTTATTTTGAAATCATTGATGCTCGCAATCGTGAAAGAACAAGAACCATCATCGATAGTGGCGTTGGAATTATAGTTAGAAGCATCTGGGTCTTTACAACCGCTGACTGGATTCTTAACGATACTTAGAAGCGTAATTTCTACACGGTCAATGTCTTGTGATTCTGGACTCTTGCTGCCAACACGGAGGAAACGCTTGCCATCAGTTTCAAAGTTGCTTTGTCCAATAGAACCAGACCGGCTACTCATATCAATTGACCAGTAGTCGTTGTCTTGGTCGCCGTCAAACTCCATTGTGAAATCAGCATATCCAGAAGCCGACGAAGAAGCGTTTTGTTTAGTATAACCGGTAATGGTTGGATAGGAACTGCTGTTAGCAGCCGTAGGAATACTAACCGATTCTTTCTTGATGTTCACGACATAATCATAAGGAGAACTTTGCTTGCTACCGCTGCTTGTTTTGTTGGTTACATAACGGAACTTGAACTTGGCGGTGGTTCCCTTGGCGGGGTGGAAATTGAAAGCATCGTCTGGATAAAGAATCATTTTGTCGTCGCCGGTGGTGGTGCCGTTGCTCCACTTGAAGAACTCATTGGCATTAGAAGAACTTAGTTTGCCTCCCGAGACTTTGTTAGACTTGCCGTGAACGGCTCCAATTTTCCGATAAGCCCAACCATTCGGACCAGCGGCTTTGCCATTAACTTGTTCGCCCGAAATAATTTGCTTGAAACCGGTGTTAGGAACTGAAGTTCCATCAACCGATAGATTCGTCATAGTGGCGTTGAACACCTTTTTGGTGGAACGACCGCCGATGATAGTTTCAGCCGACAAGAAAGTTTTACCGAAGACATCTCCAATAGAGAATCCAGACATGGATATTTCTGAGTTGTTCTGCTACTTAAAGATTGCCCTGTTCATTTGCCGGAGGCAAACGGTCCCACCAGCGTTCATAAACCGCATAACCCGGAATCAACCAAACCGTGCTAACGATTTGCAGAGGCCAACCAAGGGCGGTGTAATCCGACATCCAATCGTCGGAAAAGAGATAGAACCAAACCAGAATGACAGGCTGCAAAGCCACGAAACCCCAGACGGGTCTAAGAATTGTGCGCCAATCATACATGAGACAACCACTCCTGACCGAAACCTTCGGGGTTGGCTAACCGATAAGTTGTGGGAGAAACTCCTTGTTTTTCTCTGATAAGAACTCCCGAGGAAACCAAGCGTCGGACTCGGGAAGAAACCCGATGACTGTTCTGATGAAAATCGAACTCATCCATTAAGCGGGCAATTTCCTCAGCCGTCAGACCTTCGGGATGTCGTTTAAGAATCCGGCACACATTGAAGTTATACCAATTTTGTTTTCTCTGGGCGGTCTGACTACACTCATTATTGCAGAAAACTTTCTCCAATCGCTTACCGTAAGTCAATTCAAAATCAGAGTTGCACCACAGACAAGTCAAAGAAACTTTCTGACCTTTGAGGTTCCATGATGAACCACCGTCTCGGAAATAATGCCCGCACCATTCTGAACAGTATTTCGGGTCATAGCGCATCCGTTTAATGGTGTTGCCACAAGAACAAAGCCGAATACCCATGTTAGTTATAGACACAAGGACCGTTATGAACTTGTGAGGCTTACCTCAACCTACGGTTGAAAAGAGGGGGCTATGCGTGGGGTCATGCCTCAATCTGCTTTGCTTTGGAAGTTCACTATGCGAGTGCTTCGATTTTGAAGGTTATACACCGTGAGACGAGACTTCTTGGCTTGATAGCCCAACATATTCATAAAGTCGGTTTCGTTTTGGAAAGTAGAAGAAACGACTAAAGGAGTTCCACGATACCACTCAACTTGGTGGGCATGAGTATGACCAGTCACGAACAAATCTGGGGCATCTCTGATAACCATTTGGTCTTCGGTTTCAGGACTGAGAGCGTTGCGTTCTCCCCACATTGGAGCCAAGTGTCTTTTCTTGAGCATTTCTTTCATGGCTTCAGCCGGTCGCTCATAAGTAACATGAGCCATGCGAGGAACCATGTCGTCAATGCCTTTTCCGTGATAACTGAGCAATTCAAATGGTTCAGAACCGGTGTCGGCTCCATGATGGAGATAAAGTCTCGCTGGATTACCGACATGAATGGTGCTGTTGAAGCGTTGTTGAATCAATGGTTCAAGAACTGGTTGTGGTTCGGCGGGTCGGACGGCATCGTGGTTGCCCGGAAGAATCACCGGAACGATGTGGTCAGGTAATTCGTCAAGTTTTCGGGCACAGAACTCATACTGGTCATAAACATCGTGAATGCTGAGGTTCTTATCGTGTCCGGGATAAACCCCGATTCCATCTACTACATCTCCAGACAGCACGAAGTATTTGATGTTGCGAGCCGTTTCATCGTCGCTGTTCATCCACTTCATCATTTTGTCCCAGTCTTTTTCCAAGAACTCTTTGCTGCCCATGTGAATATCGGAAGCAAAAGCCACCGAAACAGGGTCAAAGTCTAAGCCTCCACGGTTGCGGTGGTTAGACAAAATCTCGGGATACTGAATGCGATTGACGAAAATGAGGTCGGATGCTCCACCTTTGGCTTTGTCTTCGGCATACTTGCCGGTGATTCCGATAACATCGTCTAACAGCAGGGTGCCGGCAGCAGGGTCTTCAGCCCGAACAAAGATTCGGACGGAACCAGTTCGGTCTTCAAGTTCCACAATGCGTCCACCCGACCGGCTACGCCGAATGTCGGAGACCATGCCGACCAACGAGACTTCTCGTCGGACATAGCGGTTGCGTTCTTTGTTCGCTGTGCGAATATCCATGAAAGCCGGAAACCCATGTTCTTTGCGAAGAATCTCTTGAACGGTTTCTAAACGGTCTTGAAACAGGTTGATAATGTCCGACATTTTACCGGTCTGGTCGGTTTGTCCCACCAAAACACCGGGGCGTAATTCATCAGCGTAGTCAGCGGCGGAAGCCGACCATGCACCCGCAATTTGAGTGGGGTCTAATCGGAGTTCTTCAGCAATTCGGGTAGGGTGCCACCCACGAATCTCTCGGGAAGCCCGAGTGTTCACCATCTGGCTTACGCCTCCTCAGAGTCATCGCCCCAGTCTTCGGGGACATCAATATGAACCATGCAATCGGCGTCTTCTCGGCAACCTTCACAATCGCACACAGATTCCATAAAATGAATCCAAAGGGAAGTGATTTCTTCCGGCGGTAGCGTGGATTCTTGAGATAATTCTCGGAAGAACTTGCGAAACAACGAAGTGTATTCTTGGGCTTTTGCTAACCAATATGGGTCGTCCATCATGCTCTATACAGAGCATAGCACCGTCTTAAAGGTATCTATACGGCAACGATTCCCAGTTAAGACAGTCCCAGAGTTCAAACGGTTTCATCTCGCTGAGACTTGCGACTCTGAAATACATAAATCCAAAGGATTTTCCGTCGATGATTCCTTCTATGATACGGTCTTGGAAAACTTCGGTATAATCGTCGTCAGCAGCGACAATAGGTCCTCCGCCAGCAACTAAATATCGGTTTTCATAGATTCCTTTTTCAGCAGATACGGGGTCCGGAGAAATGGCGTGAACTTGAATGACTTCTAATTGCTCAGAATCAAGATTGAACCATAAAGAAACATTCGTTATTTGATATTCTTCTTTACCTACTGCGTCAATAGTTTGTTTCAAAACCGCCAGCGTATTACCATCCGGTTGATAATTTGCGGGAGTAATACTGAAAATGTTATTAGCCGGTGTTATTGCCGTCCAAGCCGGAAATTGCAGACCGGTTTTGTCACCAAAAACAGCGACCCAATCATTCCATGTATAAGGAAACTTGCGAACTTCAAGAGGTCCGGAAGTTTCTTGAAACAAAGCCAAAGTTTCGGGAGATTGTAGATACTTGATAACCCAATAAGGTTCTAATCGTTTAATCAGTTCTTCTACATTTGGTTGCATTGACTACGCCACCTGTTTGGCAGGTAGAATCATCAACCATGATGTCGCTTACCGGCTGCCTTGATAGAAAGCACGGAGTCCATAGAGACCATGCGGAATCCGCCTTTTTGCATATCATAGATAGTAAAGAGATTTCGCTTGCGACGGGCTGCTTTGCCGCCGAGTGGGTCGGTGCCGGTAGGCTTGTAGTTCTTACCGATGCGACCAACGAGAGTTCGTTCTTCGCCAGTTGTGCGCTTGACGAAAGTTACGGAAACAATTTTTCCACGGGAAGCATCCAGAATCTTTTCAACCTCTTTTGGGTCCATGAAATCTCCATCAGCCATGAATGGAACGGTGTCTCGCAACTTGTTCATGTTCCAACCGACAAGGCTGAGAGCCACGGCTCCAACGGCGATACCGCCGACAGCGGCTTTCCAGTTGCGTTCATAAAGTCTAACAACGGAGTATCCAAAACTACCGAATCCAATTGCGGTTCCAACGAGTCCAAGGGCTTGCATAGAACTAATCTGACCGTTCTGATACTTAAAAGCATCGTTAGATTTGGCGGAGCCGACTCAAATGTAAGAATCCAACTCGGCCCGAAGTTCGCCCACGGCTTCTTCGGCTTCATCCAGACTGGAAGTTCCAGTAATCACACATTTACCAGATGAGAAAATCAGACAAACACCTGCGGTTTCGCTGAGACGATAAATGAGTCCGGGGAATTGTTCGGGTTCATACTCGCTGCGGTCAAACGGCAAAGCCAACACAAGGTTGCGAAGAGAAAGATTGTTGCCGTAGTCCGTAGTAATCACAATGTTGGAAACTTCAATGTCGGCAGGGTCAAACGGCCACATAGAGAAACCGTTGTCGCTGAGGTCTGCGTGAATCATACTCATAGCGGTTTCTACATCCTCATAGGCTTTGGCTCCGGTGGCTACACACTTACCGCTGCTAAACAGCAACAAGCACAGCGTTGGAGCCGTGGGTCCATGAGTGTCGGGACTGACCCGATACACCATTCCGGGGAATTGTTCGGCTTCATACGGGACATCCAGCGTAGCGGATACCGAGTAAAGGTCTATGCTGTCGGTCAAACGAGTTCCGGCAACCATGTTCACAACTTTGAAGTCGGTGGTCATGCAACCTCATTGACACATCACCCATATAAAGGCGAGGTTTGTCCACAGTTCGGACATTCTCGGTGGTCTCGGGGAAAGGTGTGTTCACAAGCCCGACACAACTCAATACCGAGTAATTCTCTTTGAAGTTCGTTGATGTCGGTATCCACAACGGGACTCCGATTTTCACGCCACTTCTTTGTTTCCTTTTTGATGCGAGGTTTGCGATTCATGCTGATACACCGTCTTTCAATTCTAAAAGGCTGCGAAGAGTTTGAGAAGTTGTGTCGTTGAGGTTAAAGAACTCAGCAATATAAGCATGAACAATCACCGATATAAGGTCAAGGTCATAAGAAGGCTCCATAAGTTCTATGTAATCCATGATGGCTCGGTGGCTTTGATGATATGAAATCAAGAGTTCTGGAACGGACATTGAGAGGTGTTCGTTGGTTCCAAAATGTATGTTGAAAATGTCTTCCACACAAGGATGAATGTCGTCGTTTTTGAACAACAATTCTTTGAGAGGTATCATGGGTATCGTTAGTAGTAATTGGGGTTTTTGACTACTTAATGATTTTGGAACTGGCTGGAGATGGAGGGAGGGACCACCGAAGCCGCAGGTAATCCTTGTGTCCGGTGGAGCCACTCCTTTTTATCTCCTTTAGTGCAATCAATTGTGAGCCGCCGACGCTGTAATCGGAAGCAACTTACATAAGTAATACTTTGATAATAACACTCCTGCCTCTAATTTTTTGAGATGGATTGATACTACTTCGGTATTCTAACGGAACCCCCCGCCTGATTGCAGAGGGAGATTCCTGAATCACTTATTTAAAGGTTCACATTAGCCAATGGCTAAATGAGTGTCTTTAAGTATCGGAAAGAATAAAGTTTCGGTGAGGTGAACCCTATGGATGAGATAGATGAGTTAAGAAGTCTGTTGATTGAGTGGAGAAATGCTCCTGATAAGGACATCTGGTTCTTGGAGGGAATCACAGATGAGGCGGCTGGTAAAGAGTATTCCACACCGCAAGGAGAACAAGAAATACTGATTGCTGTTATCAAAGAACTCGTCGAAACTAAGTTTGAGAGCATAAATCCGAAGATTACTACTTATGTTTTACCAGAATGGGAGGAAGACCGGATGAACCTGAAAGAAGTTAGGGGTTTGAGTGGGGATAATGGTAAAGCCATACAAAACCGAGTGGAACGGGGCAAAGAAGATGAGATTTTTATTGTGGCTGGCGCAGGTGATGGTGATAGCCGACCACCGTATGTAGTCTATTTAGCCCGTGGTGGTATGAAATGGTCTGATGGATGGTTTGTGTTAGGTGCAACCAATCAAAAATGGGGAGATGTCCGAATCGGGGGTTTATTTGGAAATGACGGTGGTGATGGAGAATTATCTGTTTTGGATGAAAGAATGGAATACATGGAAAACGATGATGAGTTCTGGGGTGAAAACGGGTCATTAGGATGGGCTTTGAAAATCAAGTTCGTGGGTGTGCTTGGCTATAATGAATGCCTCAACTGGAACGAATGGCCGGAGGAATTACTGTGAATGAAAAAACTCGGGATTCTTTGTTGAACTATCGGGGCGAAAAAGAACTGGAAGATTGGACTGGTGAAAGAATCCTCATGCAGCCCGAAAAGTATAAAGAATTGCTGGACGAGTCTAATATGGGTGAAATACAGGCTTACACCATGATGATAAAGAACTTGTTAGGACAAAACTCAGAGATAGTTTCAACAGAGACAATTATCGGTAATGATTTTGACCCGACTGATGGTGATGTAATCAGAAGAACTCAGGTGGCTAAACAGTTAGAATGGCTGGCGAGTTTAGATGAAATGGGTCCAAATAATTTTAGCATTGTGAGTTTTGCTAATGATAGAGACGGCATTCACCCTTTGGTAACATGGATGGTGTTTAACGACAAAAAAGGTGAAAGAAATTGGGAACCTTTGGGCGTCAATAATAGGTTGTGGCAGTATGTCGTGGAAGACGGAATGTTTGCGAACAAAGACGAGGATGGAGACCCGTTAATACCGGAAGAAAATGTGGAAGATAACGACTGGTGGCCGAACCGATTAAATCAATTTCTGGAAGAAATGGAAAAAGAGACTGGAGTGTTGGGATTCGTGGTGAGTTTTACGGGTCCGAGTTATTCTGAACTATTCTCTGAGTCTCTGAATTGGAAAGAATGGCCCGAAATCTTGTTAAGCGAATAAATCTTCCAGCGTGGCTAAACTGGTATCGGATTGGTCGTCACGGCAACGACGACAAATGATGTATTCCCAGCCGGCGGCTGTGTTTTCAGGGGCTTCAATTGCATAAATGCTTCCGTCTTGGATTAACTCTTTGATTTGATTTTGATATTGGCTGCCGTAATTGTCGTGAGTCCAACCACTCCAGAGACTTTCGTTTCCGTGTTCGGGGCAAATGCCTTGCCACACACCCGAATAAATTGGGTGAGGTTTAACGGTGAGTTCATACGGAAAGTTTCGCCAGTTAAGGAGTCCTCCCGACATCCACAATTCCCAGAGTTCGCTGTCTTCGGTGTTCGGAAACATTTTTTCTAAGACTTCGGTGGTAACAAAACCCAGTTTCCAAGGTAATTCATCACGCTGCCATTCTGTGCTTTGGAGTTCTCCTTTGATGGGTTGAGACCATGCAGAAGTAGCCGAAAGTGTTCCTCTGGGACTGGCAGTAATCTCAATGACGGTGTTTTTCATGTCTGAGAGTCGCCAAGGAATAGTGGTGTCTTGATGCCATGTGTTGTTCCAAATCAACATCTTGTTTCCATAAGTGCGTTGCGTTCTATTATACTGAATCGCCATAATCCAAGTGAAATAAGGGTCGTCTATTTCGTAGTCAAGCGGAATATCGTTAGCAATATAACCCAATGATAAGAAAAAATCTCCCCAAGTTTTCTCATTTTTGAGACCACGCTGCTCAAACCATTCATCCCAAGAATAACCGCCGCCTGAGAAATTATACTCCGGTCCTTCCATGCCTCCATCGGCATTAACAGCCCGAATTATGTCGTCGGTAAAAGCAATCTGCTCGGCAGTATTCAAGACTAATCCTCCGAGAGTTCAAAGAGTTGTTCCTGACTTGGCGGAGCCAGATTGGAGAATCCAGAATACCAGCGAGCGAAACTTTCAGCAAACTCTTCTGGGTCGTCGTCGGAGACAACATCAAAGTTGAGATAGTCTAAACAGTATTCGTCTAAAGCGTGGCCGAGTTCATGCCAGACACTTGTAGCAACCGCAAGGTTGAGTGGGACATCATACTCCGCAGCCGAGTCTTTTATCGCCGTCAGAGAAAGCATGACGATAGGACAGTTGCCGACGGTTTGACCTCGGTATCGGGCGACATGGTGAGCCGAGAAACTATCGGAAACAAAGACAATAGCGACACACGGCATAATGTCAGAATAATCTTCCATCATTTCGCTGGCGGCGTTGATAGCAAACTCTTGAACCGAAGTTTCAATTTCGGAGAGGTTGAGAAGTCCATAAGTTTCGTCAATGTCTTCAATTTCTAACGAGAGTTGTTCGGTATCAGAAAGGTCTCCGACTACCAGAGCGTAGTCATCAGAATCGCTGTCTTCGGCTTTCTTATTGTCTTTTGGTTTAATTGGTCGTCCCTTGTAAAAATAACCCGTTAAGTCTGAGTTTTCGGCTTCAGAAACTTTCGGCTCGGCTGATTCCTTTTCGTGTTTCTTCAGGTGTCGGTTGATGCTGTCTTGATTATACGCCGAGATAGATTCTTTACAGATAGGACATTCCACCGTGAGTCCGAACTTTTCCAGCGTGATGTCGCCTTGAGATTTGACGGTTTCATAATCGTCGGTGTATTCACACATCATGCAACGATACTTTTTGCCTTTGCTGGTGGTGGTCTTCCAAAAATAATCAATGTTGCCGCAAACCGGACAACCAAGGTCTCCGGAAGAGTTGGTGTGAAGTCCGTCAGCAATTTCTTGTTCTAAGTCTCGGGGAGTAAGGCTGAAGCGTTCACCAGAGTCCCAAGGTTCAGCAGCCAGAACTTGCGTTTCAGAGCGATACTTTTTGACGACAGCACGAATGTCGTCGGAATAACGAGCGTGCTGTTTGCCGGCTTGAGTAGCAGCCTTCTTTTGACGGATGGCTTTAGAATACAGGTTCTTCTGTTTGAGTTCGGCTACGGCTTTGGCCGGAAAATAGGGTTCACCGGTTTTGGAGGACTTCTTACCGGATGCGGTGCGCCAATTCTGTTTAGACCAATTAGAAAGGTTGTCTTGAGATTTGGTTTTAGAGCCTTTATAGGGCTTGAGTCCGGCTTTTTCACACGCAGCCTCATATTGACGCTTGAGTTCTTGTGATTTACGGGCTGACCATTCGCCTGCGGCGGTTCCCATAATGGATTGACCCATGATTTTCTTTTTGAGTCGTCGGCGGATTTTGGCTTGGGCTTTACCGTAAGTAGCATCATAGTCGTCTTCGGCTCGGAGAGCCGTTGGTCCAAAACCATACTTGAGAGAATCAGTTGTGAAATCACCAGTAATCACAGAACTGGTGACTAAATCAGAAGTCTCATAATCTGAGAGTTCTTGGTTTGGTTGATATTTCATAACGAAACCCATGTGGACTTCCGTTGCACGACTACTTAAAGTCTCGCTTAACCATACATGAAATCGGCTGGGTCGGGTTGGTCTTCTTCTCGGACGGTAAATATGTTAGACATCACTTGCGAGATAAAATCCGACAGAAAGTAAAGGAGCAGTTTGTCGTTGATGCCGGTTTTGGCTTCATTGATGTATTTAATCAATTCCATGCCGACTTGACCCAATCGCTTTTCAAAGTCTTCGGGAGTCATGCCGTCTTGCGAATCTTTCGGAAATTGCTCCAAAAAAATGTCGATAATTTCGGGTTTGACGGAGGCTCCGTATTCGTCTTCATTGAGGTCTTTTACATCGTCAAACAAAACTTCCATGATTTTTTCTAACTGTCGGTGGATTTGAGCATCCGTAAGTCCAAAAGCATTCGGCATGGTTTTACCACCTAACCTTGAGAGGTTTGGTTTCCTCGGTGCTGTATAGTCGTTGTTCACGACGACCATAGAAAAACAAATCGGCCGTGTAGCGGGCATCGGCTCCGCAATAATCCAGAACGGTCTGATGGTGTCCGGCTGCCCAACTTTCGGGGGCCTCGGCAGCGTCCATCAACTTAGACTCTTCGGAACCGAATGTGCCTTGAATGAGATGTTGAAGTCGGTGGCGAGAACCCGTTTGTTCTCGGAGTTCCAAACAGATGTCTATGTGTTTGGGTTGCAGTTCTCTAATTGTGCCGTTAGGAAGTTCCTTTTCTGTTGGGGCATTGAGGAACAAAGACAGATGGCGAGACACGGCTTCGCCGCACCCTCCTTCGTCGGTGGATTTCATAATGATGGGCAAATCAAAATCGGTGCCGTTTTTGGTAATCAAGAGATAGCCCGAGTAAAACCACTCTTCTAAATCGTGAGCCAAAAACGAGAATGGGAACACATTGGATGAATCGTCTGATAGATTCAAAGAATCAGGGTCGGCAACATAATGGAAAGTAGCGTCTCGGTGGTGGTCATAAATGCTGACGCATGAGGTATTCCAACCTGTCGGGTCTCCAAACGAAAGTCCGTCGGCATCCATATCAAGGTTGCTGGTTTCAATATCCAGCCCGATAACCCTCATAGGATTCATATAGAATCCTAACTACTTAAAGGTTCTTAGAACCCTTCCAAGTCAGAAGGTTCAGAAACCGGAAGTGTAGAACTTCCGGTGGAAGCCGTTTCCACAAGGTCAAGGTTCACGGTGTTGATGGAGTATTCACCTTCAACAAGGCTGGCGACAACCTTTGAACGCTTGGCGGTCTGGGTGGCGACAACACCAGTCACGGTAAGTCCCTTGACTTCAAAAGACACGGTGTCTCCGACATTGATAGGTTCTTTGTCGGCATTCTTGAGTTCGTCAATGAGTTCCTTCAACTCAGTAGCGAGTTCCTCAAGTTGAGGCAGGTTCATGGTCGGCAGCGTAGCGTAAATCTCAGCGGTTGAGGTCATAACCTCCATAGGTGTAATCACCCTCTTAAAGTTGCATCACCATTCGGTAATGGGATTTTCAAGGTGGTTCAGAATACTGTGCATAGGTCGCATCATGTCGTCGTCTTTGAGCCAGATGTTGTCGCAAATAGTCTTGATAGGAACTCCGAACTCTTGGACTTCCCATGCGTAATTCCAACCTCTCAGTCGGACTTCACCATCCTGAGCATCACCAACGGTGGTGGTCCAAACCACAATGGATTTATCTCGGACATAATGTCCTAATTGACGAGGTGGAATCATGCGTTGAAACTTTTTCCATTGGTGCGGTCGCAGACCTTTGACTTCTACCGGTTGTTGGGCTTCGGAAACTTGGAGGTCGCCTTTCAGTCCGGTCTTTTTGAACTGTTTATAGTTCTCAATGATGGGAGCGACTGAATGACTTCGGAACCATTTCACCAAGGCTACTTCGCTTTTGACCCCGATGATGTTTGAACTCACTTTGTTGTGATTATACGCACCCGAGCCACGGCTGCCTTCACCACCATAATGAGCCACAATTTTCTTAGCGTGGTCAAGGCACCACGACAATTCTTCTTTGGACAGCGTGATGGTGACCATGTTAAGAGAACATTGTCGTCATCTTACTTAATGGTTCCTATTGGTTTCAAGACCCATAACTGAGAACATTCATCCGAGCAACGAAGGCATCGCCAATGGGACTTTGTTCGGTATCGCAACCTTCGGCTAAAGCGACCACCGTGTAGTTGCCGACAGCGGAGAGTTTGACGATGTGAGTTTCAAACAAAGTTTCGTTAGTGCTGAGTGTCCACCAAAAATTGTTGGGTCCAGAAACCGTCAGATTGAGACTTCCTTTAGACCAGTTCGCCGGTTCATGGAACCGAGTCATCAATTGAATGCTCAGTTGGGAATCCGAAACATTGGTTTGGAAAACAGTTTGGTTGCCGTATCCCATTGGAAGTGACTGATTGAACTGAAAAGAAATTAAAAAATCGAAATCCTGAATGGGTGTGGCTTCAAGACCCTCCGTAGGGGAGTCTTGGGAGGTGTCTCCAAGGCATCCTGAGAGCATCATTAGGAGAGCCAATAGGCTCGCAGTAAGCCTTTTAGCGGTCATGATAATTCCTCCATTTGGGCAATTTCCTGAGATTCCTCAACTGCGGTCTTAATTCGGTCTTCAGCCATCCGACAGTATTCCGGAGAGTTATCAATGAGAATGTAGTTCCATCCATGCTTGACGGCAGAGACTCCGACGGTTCCAGAACCTCCGAAGGGGTCAAGAACGGTGGTTCCATCACAAGACGACAGAATGTTATCTACCAGTTCTACTGGGAATGGGGCCGGATGAGGATTCTTGGTGTCTTGATGGATTCTCCAAATATCACCGAGTTTGTTGGCTCCTTTCTTGAGTTTGAACGAGTTCTTGCCTCGGGCGGTTTTCGGCATGAGATAAATGACCTCATAAGTCGGCAGAAAATATCCGGCATTGAAATTGAATCCGCCGGAGCGTGCCCAAATAATCATTTGACGAACATTGAATCCTTCAAGGAAAGGGTGTCCTTCCATAAGTCCACCTTGAACCCGAAACTTATGATTAAAGAATATGGCTCCGTCAGATTTGACGACTCGGAAACATTCGGTGAGAATCTCTTGCATCCAATTGATGTAGTCTTCTCGGCTCATAGAGTCGTTGTGCTTTGCATAACCCTCTCGCAAACCCTTGTCGGCGGAAGCCCATTTGCTACCCCT
>Ga0075461_10000302_pt1 | contig 13458 bp, 13 predicted proteins | sample DEB08_DNA_6_FD_74788 | JGI IMG/M metagenome (GOLD analysis project Ga0075461, IMG submission 74788) | Aqueous microbial communities from the Delaware River and Bay under freshwater to marine salinity gradient to study organic matter... | ecosystem: Environmental > Aquatic > Marine > Coastal ...
GTCGACTCTCGATGTCTTCCGTGGTGCACTCGGCAAGGGAAGCTTCGACGTCGTGAAGTTTGGCAACAGTCAGCACAAGACGATTGTCTTCGACTCCAATGTCGACACGGACAATCCGCGTGCCTACCGCATGAAGCTGCAGGGCACGGGTGCCGGCGCACCCAAGAAGATGGTGATCTTCCTCGCCTACAACACTCCATCTGGTGGCCAGACCAAGATCTCCATGATCCTGCGTCGCGACGCCAACTAATCAATGTCACCCGAGTGGCGGGTTGTGCACGCGACACGCCGAAATGAGACGCACAACCCGCCACTCGGGCGACATCTCGGGGAGATGGCGCCAAAGCCCGACGCGAGCATGTCCCCTCAACCACAGTCGCCAAACGCAATACCCCGAAGGAGCCCCATGGCATCGACCCTCAAGCGCACCATCGCTGCGGCAGGAGCCACCACCTTGCTTGCCGGTGCGGCGATCGCGATCGCCCCTTCCGCGCAGGCCGACGGGGACTACTACGGCACCTGGACGCTCACAGCCATCAAGGGCGACGGACAAAAGCAGAAGTGCGAGGGACCTGCCCAAGGAACAGAGGTCTGCCCCGGCGGGGAGATGATCACCCTGAAGTCCAACTACAGATACACGGCGTCTGCGTACCTTGCCCAGGCCTTGTGGCTGGGTGCCAAAGGAAACAAGAAGGGCTCCTTCGTCACCCCCGTCGTCCCGGGCACAAGGCAGCAGATCCTTGTCCTGGACAGCGATAGAAATGGCATCATGCCGCTAGGTGGTGCATGGCAGATGGAACTGATGAATTCGCGCTCTGGCACGCCCACCAAGATGGTCCTGACCCTCCAAACCGGTTTCGGCGAAGCTTCATTGGTCTTTAAGCGCGATGCCGCGTAGCCCCCTCACCGATAGCGACGCAGCGAAATCTAGGAGCGCAGTTATGACATCGATCCGTAAGCGCCTACTGGGCGCAGCAGCCGTCACCACCCTCGTCGCCGCGTCCACCGTGTGGGCGGCACCGGCTGCCCAGGCCGATGGTGCCTACTACGGCACCTGGACCCTGACCACGTTCAAGATGGGCCAGAAGAGCATGAAGTGCGATAGCCCTCCCAACGATGAGGGCCTGTGTGCTGCAGGCATGACGTTGGACCTGAAGGACAATTACCGCTATAAGTCAACGATCAAGGGATTCAACCTGCTCATCGCGCCTGGCAAAGGCGACTTCGTCACCGCCACCGTGCCCGGCACCGGGTCACACGTCATCGTTCTCAACCTCGATACGTTCCCGACGTTCCTTCGCTCCTGGAACGTCACCCTGAAGGGCACGCGCTACGGCGCACCTCAGAAAATGGTCCTGTCAGGCTCCCTCGGTGAAAACCCGGAGGACCCCTCGGACGATGGCATCGTCAAGTTGGTCTTCCAGCGGAACGGCAAGTAGTCATCACTTCGCGCGAGTGGCGGGTTGTGCACGCGGCACGCCGTAAATGGGACGCACAGCCCGCCACTCGGGCTAGCTAGATCCCAGCGGAGAGGCCGAAGTCGATCGACCAGTTGGCGCCGGTGACACCCGCCGCTGACGGCTGCGCGAGGAACCACACCACCTCGGCGACCTCTGCCGGTCGCAGGAAGCGCGCACGCTCCCCCTGGGGGTACGCCGACCTGAGCTTCGCGTAGTAGGCCGCTGTTGCCGTAGCCGCGGCGAATGTCCACCCCTGGTCCCTTGAGTGCGGAAAGGTTGCGGGCCTTCAGGCCTGCCTCCCAGCGCCGCCAAACGCTGTCGCCCAGGGAGGTCAGCGCCTCCTGGTCGAGGGGCTTGTCCGAGAGCAAGGCCGCGTGGATGTGGATGTGCCAGCCGTGGGTCCCGTGGGGAACCCACAACAACGGTCGGAAACCGGAGGGGTTCAGACGATGGTGGGCCAGGGTTCCGCCGGACGTCCGGTCTCCTCAGCACCGAGGTCGGCGTCGGCGCCACCGGAGTGGCGCAGGACCCACTCCTGCGCCTCCAACGGCAGGTAGCGGTGCTCCGCGCCGCGGATGATCATGACGTCGCCGGCGATGACCTCCACCGACGCCACTCCCTCGGGCAGTTGAACCTGAAGCAGGCCGCGCCCCCGACGGGCGAAGTGGATCTCATGTCGGGCATTCACATGCCAGGCGCCCATCCCGGCGAACTCGTCACCCGGTGACGGCGGTTCGGCGACGACCACCGCGCGAATCTGCCGCTCGTCTGGACCGAGGTGCGCTTCGAGCAAGGCGACGGGGGTGTCATCGCCCGGGGCGTGCACGAAGTGCACGCCCACGGCGGCGAGTTCGGCTTCAAGATCTATTCCACCGGGTCCGCTGATGATGGCCATGAGTCCTCCGAGGGTTGGTGCTCCGTCCTCACGCTACTCGGTTTGCGACCACGCCTCGGCGAGAATGTCGCGCGTCTCTTCGAGGATCTGCGGCATCGTCTTGGTGTGGCCGATGACGGGCAGGAAATTGGTATCCCCGCCCCACCGCGGTACGACGTGCTGGTGCAGATGTCCGGCGATGCCCGCGCCCCCGACCTTGCCCTGGTTCATCCCGATGTTGAAGCCCTGGGCGCGCGTGGCCTTTCGCAGGGCCCGCATCGCGTGTTGCGTAAGTTGCCCAAACTCGAGGACCTCGGCGTCGTCTAGGTCGCTGTAATCCGGGATATGGCGGTAGGGACACACCAGCAGGTGCCCGGAGTTATATGGGTAGAGGTTGAGAACCACGTAAGCGAGATCACCGCGCGCGACGATGAGATCAGCCTCGTCCGACCCAGCGGGCGCGCGGCAGAAGGGGCACTCCTCCCCCGGTCCATCGTGAGCGGGGCGCGACTCTCCCTTGAGGTACGGCTGACGGTGCGGAGTCCACAATCGCTGCCAGCGGTCGGGCAGACCGCCGTGGTCAAGCACCGCGTCGTCGGTCATGCCGGAGCAGACTCGACCTGGATGCGATTACGCACGGCGGACACGATGTCGGAAATCGCCTCATCCACGGGCACGCCGTTGCGCTGACTGCCGTCGCGGTAGCGGAAGGACACAGCCCCGTTGGCGACGTCCTCGTCCCCGGCAATGAGCATGAAGGGGACCTTGGACTTCTGCGCTGTACGAATCTTCTTCTGCATGCGGTCGTCGGAGGTGTCCACCTCGACCCGAATTCCCTCCGCCTTGAGCCGCTTCGCCACGTCGTACAAGTAGTCGTTGTGGTCATCAGTGATGGGGATCCCGATCACCTGGACCGGCGCGAGCCAGGGCGGGAACGCGCCCGCGTAGTGCTCGAGCAACACCGCGAAGAACCGCTCGATGGATCCGAAGAGGGCGCGATGGATCATTACCGGGCGCTGACGGGTTCCGTCGGCAGCCTGGTACTCAAGGTCGAAGCGCTCCGGCAGGTTGAAATCGAGTTGGATCGTCGACATCTGCCAGGTCCGTCCGATCGCATCCTTGGCCTGCACGGAGATCTTGGGCCCATAGAACGCCGCGCCACCCTCATCGAGGACAAGGTCAAGTCCCTGCTTCTCAGCCGCCTCGCGGAGGACCTCGGTCGCCTCGACCCACACCTCATCGGAGCCCACCGACTTCTCCGGGTCGCGCGTCGACAGTTCGAGGTAGAAATCCTCGAGGCCATAGTCGCGCAGCAGGTCGAGGACGAACGTCAGCAGCTTGTCGAGTTCGTCGGCCATCTGCTCGCGGGTGCAATAAATGTGTGCATCGTCCTGCGTGAAACCACGTGCGCGTGTCATGCCTTGCACGACACCGGACTTCTCATAGCGATAGACGGTGCCGAACTCGAAGAGACGCAGCGGTAGTTCGCGATAAGAGCGGCCACGGGCATCGAAGACGAGGTTGTGCATCGGACAGTTCATCGGTTTGAGGTAGTAGTCCACGCCCTGTCGGCGCACGTGGCCATCCTCATCGATATCCGAATCGAGTTGCATGGGCGGATACATGCCCTCGGCGTACCAGTCCAGATGCCCGGACTTCTCAAACAGCGCCCCCTTGGTGATGTGCGGCGTGTTGACGAATTCGTAGTCGGCTTCCTCGTGGCGCTTGCGGGAGTAGTCCTCCATCACGCGTCGGACCACACCACCCTTCGGGTGAAAGACCGCGAGCCCCGAGCCGATCTCGTCGGGAAAACTGAACAGGTCGAGCTCGGCGCCGAGCTTGCGATGATCGCGCTTCTCCGCCTCCTCAAGGAAGGTCAGGTAGGCGTGCAGTTGCTCCTTGTCCGGCCAGGCGGTGCCGTAGATTCGCTGGAGTTGCTCGTTGGCCTGATCGCCCAACCAGTACGCCGCCGCGGTACGCATGAGCTTGAAGGCGTTGGGGACGATGTAGCGGGTGTCCGGCACGTGCGGGCCGCGGCAGAGGTCTCCCCAGCAGGTGGACCCGTCCTTCGCCTGGATGTTGTCGTAGATGGTGAGTTCGGACCCGCCCACTTCCATGACATCGGCGCCCCCTTCGCTGCCGATGAGTCGGAGTTTGAAAGGCTCGCCGGCGAGCTCATGGCGAGCCTCGGATTCGGTGACCACACGCCGAGCGAATCGCTGACCCGACTTCACGATCTGCTGCATGCGCTTCTCGAGGACCTTCAGGTCCTCGGGTGTGAAGGGATGCTCGACGCTGAAGTCGTAGTAGAACCCGTCCTTGACGGGTGGGCCGATGCCCAACTTGGCTTCGGGGAAAGTGTCCTGAACCGCCTGCGCGAGGACGTGAGCCGTGGAGTGCCGCAAGACGGCAAGGCCCTCGGGGGACTCGACCGAGACAGCCTCGACGGTGTCCCCATCGGCGAGGTCGGTCGCGAGATCCCGCAGCTCACCGTTGATGCGGGCGACGACGACGCTGCGATCACCACCGACGAGGTCCATCGCCGTCGTGCCGACGGCAACCGAGGCTTGCTCGGCTCCGGCAGCGGTGACGAGGGTGACAGACAACTCGGGCACGGCGTACTCCTTTGTACGTAGACCCCCGATGCTACCGAGCGCACGCGTCCCACCCGTCTCCGCTCGCCACCTGACGGGTCGTGGGGGTGCCTTGGATCCGCGCAGGACGGCGGCTCTCTGGATGATCACGGGGGAAGAACTGGTGGGCGATACTGGGTTCGAACCAGTGACCCCTCGCGTGTGAAGCGAGTGCTCTACCACTGAGCTAATCGCCCGGCGGCGCTGCGGCGCCGGTATTCCGGACCGCGAGACTACCGCACGCTCGCCTGTCCGGAGGAGCCCAGGGAGACCTTCGGTCAGGGATCGAGGTCGAGCGCACTGCGGCGCTGGAACTCCTCGCGCACCGCTCGCGTCACGGAGCCCGGAGCGCCGAACGCCTGGTCGTCAATCCGATGAACGGGCTGAACATCGCGCGTCGAGGAAGTGATGAAGACCTCCTCGGCGTCGTGCAGCGCCGACATCGGGATGTCGGCTTCCGTTGCCTCGGACCACTCCAGGACGAGAGCGCGTGTCACTCCCGGCAGGCAGCCCGTGTTCAGCGCGGGTGTCAGCAACTCTCCATCGATCACAAGAAAGACATTGGATCCGGTCCCCTCACACAGCCGCCCTTGCGTATCCGGCATCAGTGCCTCTCCGGCACCGTGCTCGTGGGCGCGGGCCAGCGCGAGGACATTTTCGGCGTACGACGTCGACTTCACCCCGGCGAGTGGGCTGCGTTCATTGCGGGGCCACGGGACGGTCACCACCGCCGCGGAGTCCGGCCACGGCGTCATCGCGGATACGGCGATGACCAGGGTGGGTCCCGCCTCGCCACGGTCACTTCCGAGGGCGGCCACGCCCGCGGTGTACGTGATCCGCAGTCGCCCGAGCGGGCCCAGAAGAGGGGCATTGGCACTCACCGTTTCCTCCACGGCCGACCCGACGACATGGGGGTCCGGCTCTGGCAGCCCCATCGCGGCCGCACTGCGTGTGAGACGCTCGAGGTGTCGCCGGAGGGCAAAGACCTGGCCATCGACAACCTTCAGCGTTTCGAACACTCCATCGGCGACCGTGAAGCCGTGGTCGAGGACAGAGACGCGGGCATCCTCGCTGTCGACGAGCCCGCCAGAGTGGGAAACCCAGAACCTCATGACGTCACTTCCTTCCCTGTCCTGACGGCCGAGACTGCTGGGGCGTCATTGCTCGCCTCGACGGGCGGCCAGACTCCGCCAGCGACCTCAATGAGCCGGCGAGCCTTGAGTTCGGTCTCGGCCCACTCGCGCGCTGGATCGGACCCCCACGTGATCCCGGCTCCGGTACCGAACTTCAGCAATCCGTCCGACTTCCAGAATGTCCGGATGGCGACCGCCAGTTCAGCGGTCCGCTGATCTGCGTCGATCCACCCGACGGCACCGCAGTAGATCTCGCGTGGTGTCGCTTCGACCTGTTGAATCAAATCCAGGGCGGCCAGTTTGGGTGCACCGGTAACCGATCCCGGTGGGAAGGTCGCGGCCACGATGTCGGGCCACCCCACGTCGGGGTCGAGATGACCACGAACCCGCGACACCAGATGAACCAACCCCGGATGCTCCTCGATCTGCAAGAGCCCCGGAACCGACACCGACCCCGTTGCGCACACACGCGACAAGTCGTTGCGCACGAGATCGACGATCATGACGTTTTCGGCTTCGTCCTTGCTGCTCAGATCCGTGCGCACCCGCCCCGTCCCCTTGATCGGGCCCGACTCGACAACGTCGCCGGAACGACGGAGGAACAGCTCGGGAGAGGCCGTCGCTACTTCGACGACGCCGGGGATCGACACCATCCCGGCATACGGCGCAGGGTTGCCTGCGCGCAGGAGGGCGTGGAGCCCGCCCATGTCTGCCCGCGCTGGCTCCGGCAGTGGCGCGCTGAGCACGCGGCACACATTCGCCTGATAAACCCCACCCTCGGCGATGACCTCACGTACCCGCTCGACTCCGCGGATATACGACGTCTCATCGGCCGACGATGACCAGTGGCGAGGCCCCAACCACGGCCCGGCGAATTCACCCGGTCCGGACGGGTGCCACTCGGCAAACCGAGCCAGGACCGGTGATCCGGCATACGGAAGAACCACCGCCCACCTGCCACCCGCATCGAGAACGGCCGGATCATCGCTCACCTCGACGAGATCGGAACCGAGCAGCCCACCGAGATGGGCGATCGGAGTGCCTCGGTGCGCCATGACCCCATCCTGTCGCGTTCGGGCCCTGTGTTGAGGGCACTCTGACGAGTCGGCTATCGTCTACCTCCTGTCGGCGGCCAGCCTGGTCGCCCACGCGGACGTAGCGCAGTTGGTAGCGCATCACCTTGCCAAGGTGAGGGTCGCGGGTTCGAGTCCCGTCGTCCGCTCGAAGGGTCCACGAGACCTTTCGGTGGAGTGGCCGAGAGGCGAGGCAAGGGACTGCAAATCCCTCTACACGGGTTCAAATCCCGTCTCCACCTCGCAGGAACACGAGCACGGGCACCACCAGCACGGGCGATTGGCGCAGGGGCTAGCGCGCTTCCTTGACACGGAAGAGGTCACAGGTTCAAATCCTGTATCGCCCACGGAAAACCCCCAATAAAAATGGGGGTTTTTTTATTGGCACTAGTGCTCATGCCCTTATGCGTGCCCCTACGTCATTTCGTGCACTTCGGAGTGTCGTCACGGCGTGACGCGGTTTCCACATCGCTTTCCACAGGGAAAGTTGTCCACGGTCGTCGCGACCTGCACCCTGAGGTCATCGCTTGACCGAGACCGCTCGGCATCGAGGCTCACGACCTCAACAGGCACTCTGAGGACCCCGGCCCGAAAGACGGGGACTCCCCAGGCGCCGGAACCTCGGCGCGGCAGGCCCTACGGGACCGCCCTCGGCTAACGGCCGAGGCCCCGACCAGGCCCTCGCGACCGCCCGGCCCACCTGGGGCCTGAGCGGAAGCCGCCCCGATAGCGCGGAAGCAACGCTGTCGAGGAGCCCGGCATGACCGACGATCCCTGGCTGTCCATCAAGGACGCCGCCGCACTCTGCGGGAAGTCAACGAAAACGATTCGGCGACTCATCGCCTCCGGCTCTCTCCCGGCGTACCGACTCGGCACGAAGTCGATCCTCATCAAGGCCAGCGACCTTGACGCCGTGATTCGTCCGATCCCTGCCGCGCGATAGCGGCGCACCTGCGCCCGACCCGAACAGGAACCCAATGCAGAACACATGCCCGGTGGACGGCTACCCGTACACCGATCACCCGCCCGCCGACCCGCCTCCCGCGCGCTACCTGCGAGTGCGCTCAGCGTTTCGGCGTGCGATCGCCGAGGTCATTTACTGGCCCGGCATCTCAGAGGCTCATCGCCTGGCGATTGTCAGGGCGCGACAAGACCGCCAGGCGGTGAGCCGATGAGTTGGCACGTCGTCGATGACAGCCTGCTGGAGCGCCTTGCGCACGAGGGCCTCAGCATTGAGCACGCGTACCTGCACATGGAAGCTCTCGCGTACTGCTCTCGACTCGCCACCGATGGACTCCTACCGAGCGACCTCAGCCGCGTGAGTCGCATCACGACGCCCATTCACGGCGCAGTCGCCTTGTGGCATGTGGGTCTGTGGCAGCCGCACCCGGCAGGCGGCTGGGAGATCGTCGGCTACCTCGACGAGCAGCGATCAGCCGCACGCATTGAGGAGGACAAGCAACGCGCGCGGGAGCGTGCCGAGCGAAGTCGTCGGCACAAGTCAGGCGATCACTCGATGTGCCGATCTTCATTCTGCAAGGACGCCCCGACCGATCCCGGTGCGCGTGATGTGCAGCGCACGTTCAGCGCAGGTGCGCGGGGACCTTATCTAACCTCACCTGATCTAACAGGTGAGGTAAGTAGCAATGAGCCAAGCGGCGCCGACCGCGCGCCCGCTGAAGCGCGCGCGGCCGAGCCGAAGTCAATGAGCGCAAGCGACGGCGTGCAACTCGCGCGCCAGGCGCTCGACTCCGCGCGACGCCAAAAGAAGCCCAGGAACCCATGACCACGACACCCGAACCTGTAGTCGGCGTGAAATTCGCACGCTGCCCCGACTGCCAGGCCGTCGCCTGGCCGGGATGGGAAGTCACACACCGACACCGACCGCCCTGCCGCTACGAGCACACACACCCGAGCACCTGGTCTGCTATTCGCGATCTTCTCCTGAGAACCTGGGAATCGCCCTTGGTCGCAGGTGAGAGGGAAGACAGCCCGCTTGACCGGGGGAAACCCGAACATCGAGCTTCTGCGAGCATGACTCCCCAGAGTTTCCTCCCTAGTGTCAGGTGACTGATCCCTTGTCACTAAGGAGCCGGTATGCGCAGGTCAACGCTGAAGCGTGGAGTAGTTGGCAGCGCCGTCACTGCCCTCATACTGGGAACGATCGTCGTTCCGGTCAGCGGCGTCGCATCCGGGTCACCCACCCCCTCGACGAGTGACACGTCAGTCACGGCGTCGGAAACGACGAAACGCCTCCGAAAGATCCGCCGCACGGCAACGCAGGCTGCCATCTGGGCGCTGGCGCCTGAGTTCAGCTACCGGTTCAACAGATACAACAAGTTGGTGACCGCTCCCTACAACGAGATTGCCTACGCCCCTTATGCCGCTCAGTGGGATAACGCCTCAACCAACGCAGGCAATGCATCCGTGATCTATTTGAACGCCTCTTTGTCGTTGAAGCGTCAGGATCTTGTCTACACAGTCCCTCCGACCAACGGCACCTTCCAGATGAGCCAAGTGCTCGATTCGTTCGTCAACACCGTTGCTGATCCTGGAACTCGAACCACGCCCAGCGATGACATGGTGAGCTATCTCGTTGTGGGGCCTGAGTCTAAGTATGCGAAGGCGACCGAAGCGATCATCGAGGGCCGGACCTTCCCTGTGATCAGTCTCGGCACGAACCGCGGGGAAATCCTTGCTCGAGTCCTCGGCGACCCCAATGCGCCGCCGTCGGATCCGCGCAGTTTCGCCTCGTCCTTCGAGAACGTTGCGAAGAAGTATGCGCTGAATACTCTCGACGAATTCATCCAGAATGACTTTGCTCCCGTGTACCCCACGGGGCCGTACGCGTATCAGATCCCTCCTGTGAGCCCTGAGCGAGCACAGCAAGCCGCGAAGTGGCGCAATGTTCCTGATAACGCCGTGGCTTTCTTCGAGCAGGCGGGTGCAGCGCTTCGACTGAGCCCATTGCCGAATCGAAGCACCGGGATCGGGGGCACCTTGGCGCAGGATCTGCCGGCCTATATCCAGCCCCAGCCTGGTTTCGATGGGGTGTACTACCTACCGTCGTCGGGTCAGCGAGCAACGTTGAAGGGCTTTGCCTCAATCGGGCTCACGGGAAGGGGCTACAACATCCCGAAGGGCTGGGGCGAGGCCGAGTTGAAGGCGCTTCAACAGGGCTTCACCGCAGGCTTGACCGCCGCGAAAGCTCGGTTGCTGCAGGCGACCACAGCCGAGACGAACTACTGGCTATACGTCAATCGTGACGACGAGTTCGGTACGTACGCCAACACGAAGGTCGGCTACCTCGGGCGTGCCTCTGCCATCTTTGCGGGTGGCTTCCCGAACCTTCCCAGCGATGGGTTCTACTCGACGCAGTTACGCGAAGAGGGTGGCCCGACACCTCTCCAGGGCGACAACACCTACAGCATCACCTTCCGCCCCGAGAGCGCTGCCGGTGGCACACTGCCGGCTGACGGAATTCTCCCGCCGATCGCATCGGATGCCGACGGGACCCTCTTGGGGTTCTGGTCGATGACGATCTATCAAACCGATTTCTCCGAGGCGGCCGCACCGTTCATCTCCCAGGCGAGCGTGCTGAATACGGCGTATTCACAGGCCGAGACGACGGTCTATTCGATCGACCCCAAGTCCTCGACCATGACGGTCGGAGCTTCAGCCGTCGGGCCGCTGCGACCGGGCACGGCCGTCATGTTCGGCGAGAACGCCCCCGACTTCGGGCTAGAAGCAAAGAAGGCGTACTTCATCGCCACGTCGCCCGTGACGAACGAGGCCGGCAGCATTCCGGGTATCGACGTCGTGACGTACACATTCCCGCTCGCTGAAAGTTGGCAGCAGGAATTGTCCACGACTGGCACTCCGATCCAGCAGGTCAATGCTGAAAGGTCGACTCCCCAAGGCGCCACCGTCGCACTCACGACCCCGCAGCGGCTCGATGATCCGCTGATGTACGGGGTTGTCCAGCCGGTGTCGCAATTGGGATCCCTCCAGATCGAATCGAAGGACAAGGGCGGGGTGGGACTCGAACCGAATGAGGACGGCTCCTACACCATATGGATGGCACCCGAACTTCCCGTAGGTGTCCCTGCCGCGAACTGGATCCCCACGCCTTCCCAGGCATACCTCCAGGCCCTGTATCCGGGTGTCGAAGACTTGAACTCGGAGATTCAGCCCATCTTGCGGATGTACTACCCAACCCCGGGAGATGAACCAGCCTCGATCCTGCCGTGCCCTTCGGGTACTGCGGGGTGTGGCGCTGGTCTGACGACGACATATGTCATTCCCGAAATCGTCAATCACGAGAGGCAATAGACATACGAATGCTTCCATGGCTTGGTGCCGCAGTTCTCGCAGGAACACTTGTCCTCACCGGTTGCAGCGCGAGCGACAGTGGAGACTCCTTCACTGTGGTTCAGGACGTTCCTGTGCTGGTCGACCATCCAAATCGAGATCTCAAGGGACGGATCGGGGCCGTCTTATTCTTTGGCGCAGTCTTACGAGATCAAGGTGGTCAGCAGATCGGCAAGGTCGTCGGCGAGATCGTCACGGTCGATGTTGACGTTGACGGTGCGTCTGACGAGGACAGATTCCGGAAGTTGGCCTTCAATTTCGATGATGGACAGATCATCGCTCTCGGATCGAGTGAATACGTAGGCTCGGATGACGATCAGACGAATTTCGCGCGTAACAATGCGCCCGTGACCGCAGTCGTCGTGGGAGGAACGGATCAGTACCAGGGGGTAAGTGGGGTCGTCATTACGACGAAACTCGCGGATGGCACATATGAACACAACTTCCAACTACAGGAGTGATTGATGAAAGTGCAGACCCTCGCACGACGATTCGTGGCCGTGGCGGCTACGGGAGCGATGCTCGCAGTCCCCATCGCGACAGCGTCAACGGCGAATGCCGCTGGAGTGCTGAATTCCGGATTTGAGCAGCCTTTTGCAGGAGTCGAGAGGTATCTGCCTTTCGCTCCCAAGGAGGTCAAGCGAAGCCGCCAGATCAATAAGCCGCTCGGCCAGGCGAAAGCCGACGCCCTCGCCGCCGCTTTCGGTTTTGACAAGGACAAGGCAATGTCGAAGCGGCAGTTTCGCCTCTTCGTTAGCGGACGCGGCAAAGGCCCATGGACAGGTGCAGAGCGCGCGAAGGCTGCGGAGTTAGTCGATATCAGCACGATGTACCTGACGAACACCACCGCCAACCCTATGTATCGCAACATCGACGGGGTGCGAACCGAGATCGTCCTGGGCAGTTACGGACTCATTGTTGATAAGGACGGAATGCTGTCAAGTCCCGCGATCGATTCATCGCCAGTGCGTCAAGTGAATTGGGTGCTGGCCCCGAATGTTATCTGCGACTTCCCGGAGATCTCGCCGCCGCCAGGAATTCCCTGCGGATACATGGGCACGTGGATGCGCAAGAACGGCGCGAAGGACACCCTCAAGGAACTCTATGCCTCGGCGTACACAGCTGAGGCTGTCTATGGGTCGAGATCACAGGGATCCTCGGAGCCGTGGGAACTCGTCACGAACACGAGGGCCGATGGATCGACGGCCACGGTGGGCATGGCAATGGCGCCCTCGATTTGGGTTGCGAATTTCCTGCTGATCTATTCCTTGAATCCTGAGCTGGCGGCGAATATGCCCGCTCGCTGGGCGGCAATTCCGGCTGAGGTCGCCGAAGCGCTCTACGCCTCGGACGAAGGAAAGATTCCCTATGCCGAGGTCCAGCAGTATTTCGACTAGGTCCTAGTTCGACCTCAGGGTGTCATCGTGGCCGCTGTCCTGTGCATGCATTGCATCAGGGCAGCGGCCACATCACTTTCAGGCGGGCGCCGTGAGGCTGATTCGATGACAGATTCCAGGTTCCACCGGAGGCGATGATTCCGGTGAGGCCGATCCCCTCTGCGATGTCCTCAGTGACGCCATATCCATCGTCGGTGACGGTGCACACGAGGTAGATCGAGCCGTCCAGGCTGAGTTCAACGAGGGCGTGTCGAGCTGAACCATGTCGACTCGAATTCGTGAGGGCTTCCTCCACGCATTGGATCACTCGGGGAATCCAGTCGGCGTGCTCTCCCAGGAATCCCTGGGCATCAGCATCGAGAGAGATGTCAATATCGAGGAAACCACGCCACCGGTTGCCGAGTTCGACCAGTAATTCCTTGGCGGTCGCTGACGAAGCACTAGCAGGCCTACCCAGAGCGAGGAGATCGTCTGCCGCATCGTCGAGAAGGGTTGTGATGCGGAGCTGGAGGAGCGC
>Ga0075461_10000303_pt1 | contig 13436 bp, 17 predicted proteins | sample DEB08_DNA_6_FD_74788 | JGI IMG/M metagenome (GOLD analysis project Ga0075461, IMG submission 74788) | Aqueous microbial communities from the Delaware River and Bay under freshwater to marine salinity gradient to study organic matter... | ecosystem: Environmental > Aquatic > Marine > Coastal ...
GGGTCATGGTGTGCATCTCATCTCCATGTGGGGGGTGTTGGGGGGATCAATCAGGCTGAATGTCGTAGGCACGTGCCATAAACGTGAGCGGGTGCACAGCGGGTTCGCCGGTCTGCTCGGTGATGGCGGTGTTGGCGAGATGACAATCGCCGGTGACGACGTCGCCGTCAGCTTTGTCGATTTGCTCGGCCAGTTTCGCGGCGATCGGAATCGAGATCTCTTCGTTTTCGGCGCGGAAGCCCCACATGCCGTCGATGCCCGAGCACTGCTGCACCAGCTTCACTTTGGACCCGGTGAGTTTCATCAGGTCACGGCTCTTGAAGCCGATGTTCTGGGCGCGCAGGTGGCAGGGCGTGTGGTACGTGACCTTCTCAGGCACCTCGCCGGGGAATTCGGTCTCCAGCGAGGAGTCGTCGTCTTTGTGCACCTTCATCAGGTACTCCGCAGCGTCGTAGGTGTGCGCCGCCACCAGTTCGGCATCAGGGCCGCCCACGTAGTCGAGATAGTCCTTCTTCAGCACGTACCCACAGGTGGGCTGGGGCACCACAATGTCGCCACCGGCGCGCACCTCGGCCGCAAGGGTGGCCACGTTCTTCTCGGCGATCTTGGTGAAGTGTTTGATATCACCGCTGTGCAGCCACGGTGCACCGCAGCACCCGGCGTCGGTGATCGAGCACTCGATGCCGTTGTGTTCGTAGACGGCCACCAGGTCTTTGCCGATGCGGGTCTCTTGGTATTCGACCAAGCAGGTGGGGAACACGGTGACTTTGCCTTGACGCCGCGACAGCACCGGGGTGGCACGCTTGCGGAACCAGCTGGAAAAGCGCTGCTTGGCATATGGCGGGAGGAGGCGCACCGCGGACACGCCGGTGACCGCCGACACCGCCTTGCGGATGACGGAGTTCTTCTCGCCGGCGACCATCTTGTTGGCCACCGGTGCCATGGTCGTGGCAGCGGTGCCGATGAGATCGGTGCGACCGAGCATCTGGGTGGTGACTTTTGAGCGCAGGCTCTTGTGGCCGTTGGCGTAGCGCATCGCGTCGGCGCGCAGCATCAGACGCGGGAAGTCAAGAGCCCATTCGTGCAGTTCGGGGATGTACGGGCAGTTGACGTAGCAGAGTTTGCATTGGAAGCACTCGTCGATGACCTTGTCTTGCTCGGCCGGGGTTAATTTGCCGGCGTCTTGGTCATCGAACCGGTCGATCAGTTCGAACAGGGTGGGGAATGACGTGCAGAACTTGAAGCACAGGCGGCAGCCGTGGCACAGGTCGTACACCCGGGTGAGTTCCTCACGAACATCTGCCTCGTCGAGGTACTTGGGGTGTGTGGGGTCGTACGTAATCGTCATGTCGACTGCCTTGGGGGATCAGGGTGAGGTGGCTGAACGAACGTCGGGTGGGTGCCGCCGTAGCAGCACCCACCCGTGTCGTCCGGGGACGGATCAGAGGGCCTCGAGGCCCTGGGTGAAGCGGCCAGCGTGGCTCTTCTCCGCACGGGCGAGGGTCTCGAACCACTCGGCGATCTCGTCGAAGCCCTCGTCGCGGGCGGTCTTAGCGAAGCCGGGGTACATCTGGGTGTACTCGTAGGTCTCGCCAGCAACGGAGGCCTTCAGGTTCTCCTCGGTGTCGCCGATGGGCTCGCCCGATGCGGGGTCGCCAACCTCGGCGAGGTAGTCGAGGTGGCCGTGGGCGTGCCCGGTTTCGCCTTCGGCGACCGAACGGAACAGCGCCGCCACGTCGGGGTAGCCCTCGACGTCGGCCTTCTGGGCGAACCACAGGTAGCGACGGTTGGCCTGGCTCTCGCCGGCAAACGCCTCCTTGAGGTTCTCATGGGTCTTGGTGCCTTCGAGGCTTGCCATGTCAGTTCTCCTTTGTGGAGTGGTGGGGTGGGTTGGACGACGAGGCACACTGTGTGCATTCGCCGTGGAACACGATCGCTGGCGCAACGGCGTCAAAGCCGTCAAGTCCATCGATCGCGAGCTGGTCGGCACCGCTGACGTAGACGTCGCGGACGGTGCCGCAGGTGTCGCAGACCACGTGGTGGTGGTCGTCGGTGTTCGGGTCGAACCGCGCGGGCCCGCCCCCTACCGACACCTGTTCGATCTCTCCCATCGCAACGAGGTCGTTCATTGTTTGGTACACGGTGCGCAATGAGATGCCGGGCATCTCGTGCGACGCACGCTCAAACAGCGACTCCGCGGTGGGATGTGTGTCGTTGCTGTGCAGTAGCCGGAACAGCAGCTGCCGCTGCGGTGTCATCTTCAAACCACGCGCACGAAACGCGTCGGTGAGTTGATCTGGGCTACGCACGCGATCATCATCGCGGAGCGATCGGTAATCTGCAACTTGTGCAGACAAACAATGTGTGAACTTTCGCACACCATGCACTTGGACCGCTGTGACCACGGGTGTTGGGGGTATGTCACTGCTCCCAACGACACTGTCAATCTGACTGAACAGCGCGTGACCCGTTGATATTCCGCATCCATCAAACTCCCTGTCGCACAGCGTCACTCCGACGCGGCGCAGCCCCTACCATTCGCGCGTGGCCCCTCGTCCCGCTCCCCTGTTTCTGGCGGTGAACTAATGAATGATCCCGTTGCACAACCACGGTGGGACACCCAGGCGATTCGCTCCGGGGCGACGGTGTCGCTGATGTTCGCTGTGCCGCTCGCCGCTCTGTCGCGCTGGGCCGCCAACCGTGATGACACAGTGATGGCGTTATGGGCGAGCGCTGGGGCCCTTTGCGGCTTCATCATCGGGTCGGGTGTGGCCGCATGGCTGCAACGCCTCGACATGCCGTTCAGCCATGGCCTGGTGACGGCCACCGGCACGTACGCCGCGGCCGCCACCGTGTTCATCGTGATCGAGTTGCTGACCGGCGATGACGTGGCGTGGTTCGGTGCGTTGTTCAACCTCACGGTGACTATGGGCGCGGGCCTCATCGGCGGGGTACTCGGGTGGCGACTACGAGCCCGCGGTGTCATGCCCTCGACAGAACGCTCCTCGCAGTGACCGGCCTCCCCACCGCACGCACGGACAGCTCCACCTTGGTCGTTGGGCGATGACTGCCGGGCTGACCCTGGTCATCGACGTCGGCACATCGAGTAGCCGTGCGGTGATGCTGGGCGATGATGGCGCCATCGTCGCCCAGGTGCAGACGCCGACACCACCCATTACACCGATGCCCGGTCTCGTGGAGTTCGACGCCGAACGTCTCGCCACCACCGTCATCGACATGGCGAGCGCCCTGATCGCATCTCACGGGCCGGCACGGTCGGTGGCCATCACTACTCAGCGTGCGAGCACGGTGATCTGGGATGCCCAGACATCCACACCACTGGCACCGGCTCTCGGGTGGCAGGACCTCCGCACAATCGGCGAGTGCCTTACCGCTAATGCCGAGCATGACGCCGGCATTGCGCCGAACCAAACCGCGACCAAAGCTCAATGGCTGCTGGCGACGACAGCGCACGACCCGTCGCGCACCAAAGTGGGCACCCTCGACTCGTGGCTGTTGTGGCGCCTTGGCGGGCTGCATCTGACCGACCCCACCCAGGCCGCCATCACCGGCTTGACTGATACCACCGCGGCCATATGGGATCCGCAGCGTTGCGCACTCTTCGGCGTGGATCCGGCCATGTTGCCCGACATCGTCGACACCGTGGGCACACGGGGAGCTGCGACCGCGCTGCCGGGCGCACCGACGATCGTTGCCTCCGTTGGTGATCAGCAGGCATCGATGGCCGGCCAGGGATGCGTGGTACCTGGAAGAGTGAAGATGACGTTCGGCACCGGCGGCATGGCCGATGTGGTCACTGGGCCGGTCGGCCCGTCACATATGCGCCGCTCGGCCGGCGGCACCTTCCCCATTGCCACATCCACCACTGCGGGCACCACAACATGGGGAGCCGAAGCGGTGATGCTGTCCGCGGGAAGTTGCGTGGAGTGGCTCTGTGAGGACCTCGGCATCATCGATACCCCGGAGAATTCGCACACGGTGGCGTCGGCCTGCACCGACACTGGCGGCGTGACGTTCGTACCGGCATTGATGGGCTTGGGGACCCCGCAATGGGATTTCGGCGCCCGCGGCACACTGCTCGGCCTCACCCGAGGATCCGAACGCAGCCATATCGTGCGCGCCGTGCTCGACGGGGTGGCCCACCGCGGAGCCGACCTCATCGACGCTCTCGAATCCGACACAGGCACTGCCATCGATGAAGTCCGCGTTGACGGCGGCATGAGTCACAACCCGACGTTCATCGCTGCTCTTGCTCGTGCCACGCGGCGCCCGGTGTTGGTGTCTGAGCAGGTCGAAGCGACCGCCATCGGAGCTGGCCGGCTGGCCCAAGTGGCCGACGGCGTCGTGCCCACAGTCACTGATCTCGGCGATCTCGCTGCCATATCGCACGAGGTACACCCGAGCATTGAGGCCGATGTGCACGCGCGCGAACGCGACGAGTGGCGCCGCGCGGTGACACGCGCCGGAGAATGGATACCGGAGTTATCGGCGTTGGACTTCTAGAATGTGAGATCGCGTGAGCGGTTCGGCACACTATGTGGGTCTGCACCGCAGCGAACACGCAGACGATCGCGAAAGGACCACCCCCGTGAACCAGAGCCCAACGGCGACTGACACGCCCGACACCGAACACGACGGCCTCCGTCGCCGCCTCATGGCTGGCGGTCTGGCCGCTGCGGCACTCGGCGTGCTCGGCTCGCGCACCGCGTCGGCGGCACCGAATGAATTGAGTGCACGCGAGATGGAACTGCTGCGTTTCGCGCAGTTGTTGGAGTTGACCGCTCGTGACTTGTACGACGCCGCCACCGCAGCCGGAGCCCCAGGGCCACTGTGGGAGGCTATGTCGGAACAGCACGAGGCCTATGCCCAAGCGATCGCATCGATCACCGGCCTGTCGGCGACGGGTCGCAACGACGCCGTGTACGACGCGCAGGTCGATGGTTTCCGCACCGATTCAGTTCTCGCTGCTCATGCGCTCGAATCCGCAGCAGCAGCCACTCACACCGAACTACTGGCCCACATCACCCAGGCTCATGCCGCCGAAGTCATCGCCTCGATCGTCTCGTCGGAGTCGCGCCACTGTGTGGTGCTCGCCGACGTCGCGGGGCTCGGAACGAACCTCGACATCAACCTCATCAACTCAGCTGACCCCTTGGAGTTGCCATGATTCGCCGCCGCCCCACCACCGACACACCTGCGGGCATCGATCGCCGCACCATGTTGCGCAACGGCGGCCTCGCCGTTGGTGTCGGCGCACTACTGTCGGCCTGCGCGAAGAATTTCGGTGGCGACACCGCGCCTGGTCGCGTTGGCGTGGCCGACGAGGCGACCTCGTTGCCCGATGGCGAGATCAATGATGTCGTCCTTGTGCGCACCATGCAGTCGCTGGAGCACAGTGTGGCCGAAGCCCTTCGTTTGATGACCGAGGCCGGCGGATACTCCGCGGCGCTGCAGACCTATGTGGATCGTTTTGCCGCCGACCATGCCGCAAACGGCGCCGCCCTCGGTGCTCTGGCAGAAGCGAACGGCGGCGAGTCGTATGCATGCCCGAACACGTGGTTTATGAGCCGTTACGTCGAACCGATGTATGGCGCCGTGGCGTCATCGGATGATGTGCAGCGCGACTGCCGTGCCGCGACCCATGCGCTCGAGACGATGCTCGCCCACTCGTACCAGTTCTTGGTTGGCCTGACCACCGAACCCGAGCACCGTCGCCAGATGATGCTCTTGGGTGCTAGTGCGGCGCGGCGCTCCGCGATGTTGGCGGCCCAGGCCTCTGCCGGCACGCACGGATACCTCGGGCCATCGCTCAACGCCGAGGCCCCAGAGACCGACGGCCTCGGATTCCCGATTCCGTATGCGGTGCCGTCCACCTTCGGACGTGTCGACCAGGTGCCCGTCGTTGTGGGCGCCGTCGATGATGAGGGCTCACGGTTCTCCACCACGTTGCAGACACCAGCGGAGAACACCTTCGTCTACGACTACCTGTCCTGCTAATCGGCCGGGGCGCAGCCCGCGGGCACACGCCCTAGGCTGTGGACGACGGGGAGTTGGTCGGGTGACCGCGGCACGGCAGGACCGTGTCGAGGAAAGTCGGGACTCCATAGGGCAGGGTGCTGGCGAGAGCCAGGTCGGGGTGACCTGATGGCTGTGCAACAGAGAGAGACCGCCGATGGGCCAGTTCACTGGTCACAGGCAAGGCTGAAACGGTGCGGTAAGAGCGCACCAGCATGCGGAGCGATCCGTATGGCTCGGCAAACCCCACCCGGAGCAAGGCCAAGCAGGGAGTGGACGGCACCGTTCAATACTTCCGGGTAGGCCGCATAGATGGATGGTCACCGGCGCAGTCGCGTCACAGAATCCCGCTTACAGACCGACTCCCCGTCACACCCACGCGTCGCCGAAGTGGCACGGCGTGAAGTTTGTGCAGGTTGAGAGATCCGTCCGCCCGTCAGACCGGACTGTCACACGATGCGACGCGTCATGACGCGGCCGACAACCATCAGCCCGCTCGCTGCCATCGCATCGACGACTTCAGCCTGTGCAAACATCTTTTGGGAACTCGCGAGCAGCGCATCAATTGAGTCCGCGAATGTCACCGCGGTGCCGACAAACGGAGCCGGGCCATTCGCAAGTGACAGCAGCGACACGATGCCATTTGCTGCACCACTCATGTATTTCCAATTCAGTTCAAGATTGCTTGTTGCTGTCGCATCATCGGTGGGGCGACCGGCGATGTACAAAATGGTGCCGACATCACCGGTTCGCGTCCCGACTTCGGCTTGAACTTTGAACAACCCGCGTCGGATCACCTGAACCTGCGTGTCGCGCATCATTGCGACCATCTTTGAGTCGGCGTAAATACCGGCGTTGGCGCTCATGGCATCGTCAGCGGTTTCGAACTCGAACCCGATGATGACCATGCCTGCCATCTCACCGCCCATAACCACCTGACTCGCTGTGATATCGACGGCACCCAGTTCGCGCATCCGGTCTCCAGCCCACTCGTGAGTGGCATTCGCAAAACCTTGGACATCGGCGATGTTGGCAACGACTGAATACATGAACGTCATGATGACTCCTTGTTTGTCTGTGGGTGCGGGGAACTCTGACACCTACACCTTGCAGAAATCTTGTGAGTGTTCAAAGAACATGTGTGCGCTTCGGTGACCTAGCCAAGCCAGTTACCACCGACATCACTCGCGAAGCCATGGCGACCAATGGGCGGTGCACAGGACAGACGTTCACACCCCCATCACCGCTACGCAACAACCTCGCAAGGTCGGGATGCGCAGAGTGAAAAGGACCCACTTACAGAGAGGAATCCACACATGTTGTTCATGATCCAATGGCAGATCAACCACGATCAGAAGATGGAGACGTGGGAGACATTCGCCGGAATGACTCCTGCAGACGATGCCGCAGCCGAGCAGGCTCACGGGATTCGACAGATCGGCAGGTGGCACAGCGTGGCTGACGGCCGCGGTATTGCGATTGTCGAGGCCGACACGGCGGAGTCAGTCCTCGGTTTTTGCATGAGCTGGTCGGCTGTTCTCAGCACATTTGATGTGACCCCAGTACTCGATGATGCCGGCACACGTCAGATCGCAAGCGCTTTCCTCAGCAGCCAGTGAGATCGCGGCGGCCCGGGTCCCTGGTTGACCCTCGACCATTCGGGGACCTGGCCGCCGCCCCTCCTCATCGGTCAGAAGTGCACACCCTTGGTGTAACCACCGTCGACCACAACGTTCGCACCGCTGATCCAGCTCGCGCGGGCTGAAGCGAGGAATGCAACGACATCGGCGACCTCGTCGCCGGTTCCCATCCGGCCGGCTGGGTGCATAGCCACATCGCGTTCGTATATCTCGGGGTGACGCGTGCGGATGTCATCCCATCGATGACCCTCCACCAAAATCGGCCCTGGTGATACCGAGTTCGCCCTGATGCCATCGGCACCCCAGGTTTGTGCGAGTTGGGCCACCATGCGAATGGTGGCGGCCTTCACCGCGCCGTAGCTCGGGGAGATCGGCACGTCGTGATGCTCAATAGCGGTGATCGTTGCGATGTGCACGATGGCCGCGGCATCGGACTGCAGCAGAAACGGCTTTGCCGTCTCGTAGAACGTGGCTGACCCCAAGATGTCGGTGTTGAAGCTCCGCCGCCACGGGTCGGGACCCTCACCGTGTTGTCCGCTGGCGCTGGCGTTGCCAACGCACACGTCGATGCCACCCAATTCTTCGGCACTGCGATGCACCCACGCCGCAACCTGGTCAGGGTCGGACATATCGCAGACCGAGCCAGTAGCTACACCGAGCGCTGCGTATTCCTCGAGTGCGGCAACAAGGTCATCGTCGCGCCGACAGCAGATCGCCACTTGGGCGCCCTCGGACAGGAACCGGCGGGCGAAGAATGACCCCAGTCCCTTGTGCCCGGCCGAGATCAGCACCTTGCGGTCGGTGAGTTCCAGATCCATTACGCCCCCTTCGCGATGAGCAATCATCTTAGGTCGGCGCCGCCGCCGTCATTGCAGCCAACACAGCACCGCAACTAGACGGCTGCAAGAGTTCGACAAGGCGCCTCTCGTACCGTGCGGCGATATCGACGAGAAAGTGAGACCGTAATGAAGATTATGTTTGAAGGCCGCTACAGCACCACCGCGTGGGCAGGAGTGAACCAATCCGCTCAGGCTCGTATGGCAGCGACAGCAGCCTTGGCAGAGTCAGTGGGTGGATCTGTCGACGCGATGTACTGGTGCCCTGGCGACGAGTGGGACTTCGTCCTCATCGTGAGTGACATCGATGCAGGCGGGGTTATGGCGATCAAAAAAGTGGTCGGCGAAAGTGGCGCCATGGTCACCTCGCGAGCGCGTGTGCTCCTCGACGCTGACGAGTTTGATGCGGCGACACCGGGCACGTACGCCGCACCCGGGTCCTGAACTCCTCATCAGCCACTTCCGACAGCTCATCGGCCACTTCCCGCAGATCAGTCGACTCCGACAATGGTTGTGTCGGGCCGGTACGCCGACCATGCGAACCAAAAGGTGTCGAAGTGTTGCACCTGCTCGATTCGTGCGCCCTTGCGCGGACCACGAGTGGCGTGACCCAAGATGTTCCAACTCGATCCGGTGGCATCATCGATGATCGAGATGCCGCCTTCTGACACTGTGAACGACTCATCAGCGTCAATCTTGCCAACGAATACCGAACCCACATCGTTACCGCCAGCAACGTCGAAGCTGTCGAGCGCTGAACTGGTGCCGGGTTTCCACCAGATGAGGATCCATTCATTACTCAACTCGGTCACGATCAGCAGCTGTTTCTGAAGGCCCGACAGCGGCACAGCAACTGGCTTCCCATCAATCTCGAATGCGATCATTCGCGTCATCGCGGTGTACCGGCCGTCGACTTCACCATCGAACAGAAACGGTTGAGCATCAACGTCGTCGTATCCCGGGTAGGGGTTAAGGCCGTATTCCTTAAAGAAGCCCGTCTCTCGATCAAGTACGAGACCACCGGGATACGCGTCACTCCAATCTGACCACGCCACGGTGCTCAGCGGGTACACCGTCAACTCGGTGCCGGTCATCTCCCCCACGATCGCCTCACCGGTGTAATGACTCCACAGGGAACCGGTCTGCCGGTCGTACATCACCAACGCCGAGTTCAACAGGCGTCCTGACGTCCCAAATTCGAAAACCACATCGTCGATCTGCCGTTCGTACGCAACCGCCGAGTTACACAATGGGCAGTAAGTCACGGCCACAGGAACCCCGCCGACGACATCGTTGACGATTTCATGCCACATCAAGATCTGCACCGGATAGGCACGCGCATCACCGTTGATTTCGAGAGTGACAACCGGTTCACGATCCGCAAGAAACCACACACTGCGCGCGGGGATAAACGCTGGACGATTGAGTGCGGGAAGTCCATCAGGAGGTAGCCCACCTGGACGAATATCGCCGAGGTCAACCAACGGCTTCGCCCACGTGTTCTCACGTTCGCCATCGACAATCTGAAGGCCCGGGATGGTCTCGATTCGTGGACTGGGTGTCACCCAGTCCACCGCGACCTGCGCCGGTTTCAATCGGTACACCACGTCTTGATCATCGGCGGGTAGACACGCGGAACAGACAGCGATCACCAACCCTGCGCCAACAACGAACCAATTCCGCATCATTCGATCATCCGGCGGGAAATGGGTGGAGTCACCGTCAGCTCCGACGACGCGCCAAAGCAATGCCAACGCCGCTACCGGCCACAACCACCACGATCAGCACGATGACAACAGCCACTGATGACCCGTCGTCATCATCTGGCGGCGGTGCGGCCTCGGTAGCGGGAGTCTCCTCAGCGGGGGCCTCCGCGGCGGTGACGTCATCATCGGCGGTGTCAGCAGCGGAGGGCTGCAGCGTGGTCACCGGTGGGGCAAGTGTTGTAGTTGGCGGAACGGTTTGCTCTGCGCTCTCCCCAACCGTTGTGGCGGTGGCCGCGGGTGCATCGGCAGATGCAACAGCAGTTGTTGTTGGCGCCTCGGACGTCTCCGGTGGCGGTGTCGACGTGGTGACAGGCGGCGTGGTGGCCGGTGGGCCGAGCGGCGCGTCACCGCTGGCGCGCATTGACAGCAGACACACCTGTTCGTCCTCGCACTGCACGAGAGCGGTCGCCGACTGGGAACTGACAGCCACCAGGTGAGTGTTGTAGGTGCCCATCTGCTCCAGTGGAAGAACTGTGGGGGTCACAAGTGGGCCATCCCCGGCGTCGTAGGTGACGAGACATGCGCGACCGTCGGCATACCACTCCAGAAGACATTCGCCGAGAGCCATCACTCGGCCGTCAACGATGGCCACATCACGAAAGTCCACTGGCAACACGGTGAACCGGTTGCCGTCACGCTGGTCGAGGTGCGCACCCGTGGCGTCGAGACGGGTCACGCAGGTGAGTGAACCCAACCCGTTCAAGTTTGAGTCGCACGGGGCGACGGCAACAAACGTGCTGCCGTCGAGTACGCCGATTCGTGGCGAACTATCCACTCGGAGTTCGCCTCCGGACACGACCGACGACGGAATGAAATCGATATGACCGCCAGTACCCACGCTGGTGTCGACACCGCCGGCGCCACCAAAGGCCACCAGGCATCCCTCGCGAATCCGCCCTTGCCCGGGATACAGCGGATTGTCCTGGCAACGGCCCCACGACCACACGCCATCGCCAACAGGGAGCACGCCGTACGACATGGAAAACTCTCCGTAGCGGGCCTTCGTTAGGCCGGGAAAGTACGACCCGTCATCCCAAGTGGGGTCGAGTTCGCCGGTGACGGTGAGTTTGCCGATACAGATCGAACTCGAGCAGTACCCACCGATCCAGCCGGTGCCGTCGTCATTGATCGTCACCCCTCCCGGTGACTGGTAGCGATCGAGGGCATAGGTCACCACTCCCCCGGGCACATTCGGGTGCGGGGAACCGTCGGCGGCGAGGCGGAACAGGCACATATCCACCATGTCGGACTGATCGCGCCCCTCGTACCAGTTCACACAGTCGGCGAGGATCGCGATCGATCCGTCCGCGGCGACGTCGATATCCGCTGGCCAGAACTGCGACCATCCACCGAGAGCGAATGTCGGCTCCGCGGTCACGACGGACCCAGCATCTCCAAACGACGCCACCAGATCACCTGCGGAGTCGTAGCGGTCGATGCACAGCACTGTGTCTTGGCGACATGACCGCGCAGCAATGAATCCGCCGTCGGCGGTCGCCTCGAAAATGGTCATAAACGGGTCGATATCAAGCACGCGTTCCGAGGCGACCACAAAGCTCTGCTCACCGGAGGCATCTTGAGCATTGACGACCGACATCGGAAACAGCATCACCACCGCACCCATCACCACACCGAGAACTCGTCGCATCCAGCCAGTATGACCCACCGGCCACTTGCCGATGCCCCTCGGACTACAGCGGTTCGTTGAAACTCACCAAGGTCGGCCCCGCTTGACCGATGTCGATGCGGCACACCGCTGCCTGCCCGAGGCGACTGCGATACGCAATCGATGGGTGGGCACCCAGGGCCCAAGCCACCGCCGATTTAATCGGCGACACATGACTGACCACGATGATGTCGGCACCTGCCGCCTGGGTGGCCCACTGCTCACATGCGCTGTGCACACGAGCATCGAGTGAGCCGAACGATTCGCCACCCTCCGGGGCGAAATCAGGATCGGTACGCCACGATTCCCACACCGATGCCGGCACCGTCCCCACCGGCTGGGTGTCGAGAACTCCGTAGTCGAGTTCGATCCAGCGCTCGTCGATCTCCACCGGGTCAGGGTGGCCGAGACGATCGGCCAAGATTCCCGCGGACTGCTGCGCTCTGGTGAGTGGCGATGACACGATGGCCGCCACATCAAGTTGTGAAGCGAGTCGTGTGGCAACGGTCTCGATCTGACGCCGGCCCAGCTCGTCGAGGGGTTCGTCAACGCGCCCTTGGAGCAGGCCGTGGGCATTCAGCGATGTGCGGCCATGCCGCACGAGGATGATCATGAGAGCACCAGGTGGCCGTTGGTGACAAACGCCGACCGATATGCGGGGTCGTCCAGGCGGGCACGGCGCCACAGCACAACCGCTGCCGCGCAGCCGATCACTTCAGCAATGATCGCACCGACAATGCCACCGCCGGTGATCACCGCTTCTGATGCGGCCAGATCGCCACCGGTGAAGGGCCACCAGAACACTTGAGTTGACGACCACACACCGCGAAACACGAGGTGTAAAAGCATGCCGATCGGCGCACCCAGCAGCGTGCGACGTATTGGCCGTCGGCCAGCGGTTGCCAGCATCACCACAACCAGCACCGCCATCGCCGCCACGACCGAGTTGATGATGAGCAGCCATCCGCCCACGACCATCGTGCACGACGGCACCACCGCACCAACGATGAGCAGCCGGTAGTCGAACCGCGGGTCGCGGAACACGAACCACACCGCGGCCACCGCGGTCACCGCGAACCACACGATCATCGGTCGACGCCTCGCAGCACGCCGCCGCCTGTTATAGCCCCGATACCTGGTGTCATCGCACCAGCAACCGTCCGCATTGCGGACAGTCAGGGAGATCATCGGCGGGGGCATGACGCACATCGTCAAGTTCGGCCTGACTCATATCGAGATGGCACCCATCGCAGCGACTACCGACAAGCCGTGCCGCAGCCACGCCAAGTTGGGCGCGCAGGCGGTCGTACCGCGACAGCACATTGTCGGCGAGTTCTGCACGCGCCGCACCGCGCCGCTGTTGCAGCGCCCCCACCTCGGCATCGATCTCGGCTTCGGCCGCGCGCAATTCCTCGTCGGCGGCAGAACATTCGGCCCGTAAGTCGGCCTCGGCTGCCACCAGTTCCGACAGCGCATCGTCGAGTTCGCTGCG
>Ga0075461_10000313_pt1 | contig 13242 bp, 25 predicted proteins | sample DEB08_DNA_6_FD_74788 | JGI IMG/M metagenome (GOLD analysis project Ga0075461, IMG submission 74788) | Aqueous microbial communities from the Delaware River and Bay under freshwater to marine salinity gradient to study organic matter... | ecosystem: Environmental > Aquatic > Marine > Coastal ...
GATGTTTAGCGAAAGCAAACCTGACCCCGAAGTTACCGAGGCATGGAGAATCATTCAAAGTCTTGTCAAGAAGGAACAGTCTCGGAGGAAGTAATCATGCCGTGGAGCGTGCCGTTCTGTTATCAGATTGACCACGGCGAACTGGATGTTGGCGAAGGTCTCAATCTGAGGTTGCTGGAAACGGTGTCGTCGGTAAAGAGTAATGCTCAATGGTTGGTCTCCGACCAAGGTTCGGTGGAACACTATGTTTCCGGACAAGGCTGGCTGACTTACGGTGGTTTGTGGTGCGAAAGTTTGGGGTATCCTCGGACGGGACCACGAATGCCCAACACCGATAGTTGGTTTCTCAACCATCGTCCTCCAGCGAACTATGCGACCCGCCGAAAGAGTGGACCCCGAGCCAGTCCGAACCTTGAACTTTAATAGGGTGATTACGCTTAGTGAAATTACAGGTGAGACAAATGAGTGAAGCATGGTTTTACACAACGAAGCAAGAAGCAACAGACGCAGCCCAACATCAGATTGATACCGCCGGTCTCAATGGTGTTCTCCGCCCTTCAGCGGTGGTTCAAACGGTGATTTTGAATCAGATTCATGCGAGTCGCTATGCTGACGAGTCTCGCCGTGTGTTCATGTTGGTGTGGCCTAACGACCAAGACCTTGTGGTGTATCACGCTGAGGCCAACTCTCGTCAAGAGGCTATGCAAGCCAAGTATGATGCGCTGATGGCTCAAGCCGAAGCGGTCAAGGCCCAAATGTCGGGTGAACCCGCACCGTCGGTTTCAGAAGTTTCGGCTTCGGAACCAGTTCAGGAAGAACCACAGGTGTTTGCTGCCGAGAGTCGTTTGGAGGTTCAACCCTCCGAGAACGGACAATTTTCGGTCCAACCAACCGGACATTTCAAGTTTGCTTGAGGTGAGTTAGATGGGAAGATTCAATCGCAGCGGTCGTGTGCAAAAGGTGTATGTAGAAGACCACCCCGAGGCTCCGGTGTGGGACATTGACTGTGTTCCCGAAACTCGTCCTAAAGGGTCGTGGACTAACGGCACAAAGGCATGGAGCAAACCGACTTCAACCGAGGGTGCTAAGTGGATTGGATGGTTCACACCACCCCGAATGCGTCGTCAGCGAAAGATTAACAGTCATTGGCTTCGTCCTCAGCGAACTTTCTCCTTTGAGGAGGAGTGAACCGTGAGTTTCTGGCTCTGGGTTTTGTTGATAGTGCTTTTTGGCCTAACCTTCGGACCCGACGGTTATGAAGAGTTCTGAGGTGAACCTATGAATGAATCTAACGAAGACTTTGAAGACTATGTAAAAGTAAAGAATCTGACGGTGGTGGGCGAAGAACCACACTTGATTCGGATTCGCAACGACAACCATACTTTCGCTCACATTGAATTGTTGCCGGCGGGAGACGGCCAATGGAACCTTCGGGTCTATGAAGTGTCGTCTAATGATGACCGAAAAATAGTCAAATGGATTCCCGGTGTTTCGGAGTCAGAAGAGTAAGAGGAAACTTTTTCCAATTGAGAGTTTCTGAGAAACCGTGAACCTTCGGGTCTGGAAAACCGTGAACCTTCCAAGTGTGGTAGCAATCAGGATGCAAAGCCACGCTAACGGGAACAATTTTGCCGTCATAGACTCGGTGAAGGTCTTCATCATCAGAATACTGAAGCCACATCAATTCTTCGGTAGTGAGCGTGTCGCCACCCAGTAAGAGTTCCATCAAAGTATCATGAGGATTTTTGGGGTCTCGGTATTCACCACAGACCGGACAATTCTCGGACCAAGCGATAGTCTCCATCAGGGTCATATTGTGGTGCGACCTTTATGAAGGTGATGCAACCATAGAGGTCTATGAAACGATGGTTGGAAGACGCCGCTGTTCTCAGCAACATCGCTCGGTTTGCTCAAGACCGAGAAGTAAAGTTCACGGTGCATCCCGATATGGCGGATAAAAACCAAGACTTCGGATTCCGCAAGCAACGGTTTCAGTATAGCGAAAGTGTCGGAAGGATGTTGAAAAGTTTGGATTGGCCCAATCGGTCAGTCAGTTTGTTTGTGGGAACCAATCGGGTGAACTGGAAACTGATGCGGCTGCCGCCGCCGTTGCGACAACGAGGAGTTTCGGGGTTTAACAAGCAAGGTCTCCGAGAGTATTCGCAGTTTTGGAAGCAAGCGTTGTTGCGGTCCGGCTGCGAAGAAATGCAAATTAACTTTGAAACGCTGTGGCGAGGTCAAGACTTGGTGTGGGATGTGGATGTGGAACAGCACATCGGAGCCGCTTTCGGTATTGCCGATGAAATCGCACAGTTTCTGGAACAGAAACACGGTATGCACCCACAGATTGTGTTTTCGGGTTCTAAGGGATTCCATGTTTGGTTGCATTGGTCAGAAGCCGAGCAATTGGTGGAGAAACTTTCGCCGCATTGGAAGAAAACCTATGCGACCCGCAACGACCCGATTAAGTATCGCAGCAAGTTGTATCGGTCATTAGTAGAATACATTGGGGAAAACGAGTCAGGAGCCGAGTTTCAAATCAATTATTTGGACTTAGCACCGATTCAGCGTAGCGGAATTATTCGGTGTCCATATTCTATTCATCCGAAAACAGGTCAGATTGTGTGGCCGTTATCGGCATCAGAACGAGATACTCTCCGAGAGTTAGTAACCGCTAACTTTGAAGTGAGTTTGTGGGAAGTGGTATCTACGATTCATCCTTGGACTACCGAGAATCAAACCGAATCCGCCCGAGAGTCTTACCCGTTGATGGCGATTCATCCGTTTAACCAAGTGTTCCAACGAGGTTTTCCGGCATGGCAAGGCGAGACTTTAAGTAGTCTAAACACGGAGTAGGGTTCATGGGCTGGGAAGTGTTGAGAGACCCTGACCGTGAAATCATGGTTTTCATTGATAATACTGAGGATGTGGCTTTCGGTCCGATTTTCTATGCTTTTGATAAAGACAAAGAAACGCTGTCTGATTTTTGGAATGCTCTGAACTTAGACGACCCTCGTTTAATGAGTTCATCCCAATGGGATGAAGCCAAAATGAAATGGTCGGGGTTAGATGTGGAAATCAAAGGGATAGCATTAGTGCCAATTTTATCAGATGGCAACATCACGATGTTGAAAGTAGAGTTCCACGGTGGACGATTAGAAGACATTCACAACGGCAAATTAGAAGCCGATATTCGATACATTGTTAATCCGATAACCGGAGAGAAAATTGACCCGTATGAATATGGAGCCAACATCAAAGACCCGACGCTGCAAGCAGCGTATGAATCCTACTTGCCCGAAGGTTTAGCGGAAGAATTGGGAGAGCAGTTGTTGAACCGAGAGATTGTGGACACCGAAGGCGAAGGTCAGTTTAACGGAGCCTTTTGGGGACAAAACAACGAAGTTCCGGTGTTTTGGAAAATTACGGAAATTATGAACGGACGAGAAATTGACCGATGGGGTCGCAACCGATTAGGGATGCGACAAGTGCAATCTGATGAATATGATGAAAAGTGGCACGAAGATTTCTTGGAGGACTAAACATGAATTGGATGGAATCTCTGAGACTTCAGTTGATAGAGTGGGACGAAGAGTTGAATGAAAACTACGCTGACTCGATTTCAATTGAGAACTGGACTGAAGCCCGAGATTGGATGAATGATAATCCGAATGTTTTGAGTTGGGGTATTTTGCCTTATTCAAATACAGATATGCGCTTCAACGAAGAAGACAGCGAAGGACATGAAACTCAAAAAGACCGATTAGAGGAACTGACCAACGGTTTAGAGTTTATCAAAGAACCCGATACTTTGCTGTGGACTTTCAGCGGAAAAACCTACACCGGCTTGACGGTGGCTTGGAAAGACCCCGAGAATCTCCAGAACATTTTTCAAATCAAGGTGGATGACCTACAACGAATCCTAACCGGCGAAATGAAACCTGATTTTAGCAACATCTATACTTTGTTTTTGAATATGAAAGGACAAAACTTAGAGTCCAAATCCATTTCTGATTGGGAAGATTGGTTGGATGGTGTCGGAGACTTTTGGGGTGGATTCTCAGATTTGTTTAAGGATGCTATCGGCAACCGTTATGACGGAACTTTGAGCGAGGCGGAAAACCGAGAAAAAACTCGGGATGCTATTTGGATAGTGACTCCGATGCTGGGGATGCCAATTCCGGAGTTGCTGAATTGGAGTTCAAGTCAATTCCGACAGTTGTGGGAACTTTTAAGTCGGTGATAAGGAATAGTGAGTCTATGGGTGTCGGAGTTAAAGAGTATTCTAAACGACTGGCTATCTGCCATGACTGTCCAGAAATGGCGAACAAATTGACGGGACGATACTGCCGATTGTGCGGTTGTTATCTGCGAGCCAAGGCTGCCCGTGAAGGCGATTCCTGTCCGATTGATAAGTGGTGAAGTTTCGTGGAACTGGATACACCAATTATTGTTCAAGTAGAAGTGGGCGAAGCCGCTTCGGGAACAGAACCTTACACGGTGCCGACGGAACAACCCGGATACATTCAACAGCGAGGGCGCAACGAAACTTTCGTGCCGACGACGGCTTACTGTCCCAAGTGCAGCACGCTGCGAGAACACGACCCTCGGTCTGGAACGGTGAAACCGAAATGGTCCACGACCCGAGACGATTACTGTTGGAATCTGGAATATGATGAGCAGGGCAACGGAGTGTGCGGAAACTGTGGGCATTTGATGTCGGAAACTGAGTTGGTGGATTTGACGGGCGAGACCGAGAGTTCACGACCAGTAGGTGAAGACCACACCGAAGAGTATGAGTGGATTGGTGAAGCCGAATACGACGGAGGATACTTCTGGCTCACAGAGCCAGACCGCCGAGAGTTGTTCCAAACTATTACTCGGATTAAACGAGAGAATCTCAAAGTAGTTCCAGCGGTGATTGTGGCGGGCGGAACTTATGCGTTGGATGTAGCCGCTTTTATTCGGGTGCTAAGAGAGTGTCCTGAAAAGGATGGCTTGCATGGGATTCCCCGACAATGCTGGCGAAGCCTTTAAGTATCAAAACAACGGAATATAGCCTATGGCTATGACGGAAGACGAATTGATTGCTCTGCGAGAATCATGGGCGGATTTGCCGATTCTGAACTTCTGGCATGATACCAACGATGCTCCCGATGAGTTTTTTGATGCGTTGTTAGCAAGTAGCCGTGGCGAAACTCCAGCCGAAGAAACGGCGGGAACCCGAACTACGGTGCGAACTAAGACTACCAAAGAAGAAAAAGAAAAGGCTACCAGTTCTTATACGGGTGGTGGCTCTGGCGGTGCTAAAGTCAAGTATAAAATCACCAACAAAGGTTGGGGTAAGTTCTGGAAGTATGTGGACCCGAAAGGTGGAACTAAACTTTCGGAAGGTCGTGCGGGTCAGTTTCCCAGTCCCGCAGAAAGAAAGGCCGGTCTGGAATGTGTGAACATGGTCATAACCAAAGGATTAGATTTGAAAATGGGGCGAGCAAAGAAAGGAACCGTCGCTTTTGAAAAAGGTCCGGTGCGAGGCACTTCGGAATACATGAAAATTGACCGAAAGTGTGGGAACTGTGGAAACTTGTGGCCCGTTAATGCTGATTTTAAGGATACTGAGAGTCAAAGGAAATGCCCTAAATGCCGAAAGTTGGATGATTTCAAGGATGTAAAAGGACCCTATAAAGAAAAGGGTGAGGTGCTGGTGATTCCAGTTGGAATGGTCGGAGAGGGTCAAACGGTGGCATTTATGTTGCTAACCAAAGCCGAAGCCAAGAAAATGAGTTTCTTAAAACCGGGCGACCGAGTTTGCATTCGGGGTTGGGTCAAAGGGCAAGGTTATGACCCAAATGCCGCATCAGGTTTGGGATTTTCAGGAAGTGGTTTGAGACACTACGGATATAAGTTCGGTAAAACAAGTCAAGCGGTGCCTTTGATTACTCTGGGAAGTATGGCTTTTGATGGCTACATCAAAAAGGTTTGAGGCGAGAGTTGTGGTTCTCAAACGAATGTTTGAAGCCGTAGCCATTTTTGACGATGGCGAGATTATCAATCAAATGAACGATGAAATCCCGTGGAATACTCCGTTAGCCGAATGTGTAGCCTTACTGATGCAAAGTTATGCTGATAACGGATATGGCGACGGAGAAGGCAGTTATATCATGCTAAGTATCGGCAAGTATTGGACGCTGTTTGGTCGCAAAATAACGCCGATGCAAGAAGTTTTCTTTTTTGCAGAGTAAGCGATTCTTTAAGTGGCTGAAAAGACCATGATTAGATATGGGTTATTCTGATTGGATGCCGGAAGCGTTTGCTCAAAGGCTAAACGAGCCAGAAGACCAATTGTCGGAAACCCCGTGGGAAGATTCTATCCGAGAGTATGCTAAACCTCAAATTGAGAATTGGCACACGGCTCAGATTTATCCCGTCGTGGCTTTTCATCCCGATTATATGAACCGACCCGAATTGATTGGAGCCGCTTTAGTCGGCAAACCTCGGAATCCCGAGAGTTCAGCCGTAGTGCTGCATTCGTTGGAAGACGAAGTTTCAGATGACTTGTGTGAGTTCTTAGATACCGTCATGGAATTAAACGACGGATTGGATACAGCGTGTGAAATTATGTTGGCTTATCATCGGGCCATTATTCCGGTCAAAGGAGAGACCTTAGACAACTGGATAGAGATTTTTGAAGATGTAGCCCGTGGTCGTCGCAGCACTAATCTGCCGAAACTTTCGGTTTGGAAGCCCGAGAAAACCCAGATTAGTCGAACCACTCTGGACGGATTCGTGTCGGACTTGCTCCGAGGGTTTGGAGAAGAAATGGCGAATCAAATCATGGACAAGTTGATTCCGGAGTTTGACGAGAGTTTCAAGGAGGAGTGGGCATGAGTTGGCAGTATCAAAGTATGGAGTATGTTTCGGAGACGAAGCCAAAGCGTAAGAATCGGTTGGGACAGTATGCAATCCTCGGGATTATGATTATGGGCATTTTAGCCGGATTTATGGGTGGCTAAGTGAAACTTTAAGTAGGTGGTTTGAGTTATGAGGTCTATGGTCGGAGAGCGAGATGCAAAAGCATGGACTATGATTGTGAACAACCATGTTCAGCGGTCGGGTAGTGATACTTGGTCGGTTAAGAGCAGCGATGGAAAGAAAGTTTATACGGTGATTCGGTGGGGCGACACAGACCTGCGGTGTGATTGCCGAGGCTTTGCTCATTATCGTCGCTGTAAGCACTCCGATGCGGTCCAGAAGGTTTTGGATATTGCACGGAGGAACTTCTGATGTCCAGTCGGAAATGGGTCGCTACGGTAGCGAATCTGTTGGAAACACGGGCCATGAGTTCGGTGCAATTAGAACGAGAGTTGAAACCACGGTTTCGTCATGCTCCCAATGCCCGCACCATTACAGCGACTCTGGCGGCGGATAAGAGATTCCGTAAAGTCGGAGAAGCCCAAGCCAGTAGTCTGTATCGGGCCAAGAGCCACAAGGTTAAAGTGTGGGGACTCCGTGGAGTAACTTACAGCGAGGTGGAACCGTATGAGCGAATCTGAAGGTTATTGGGGTTTGATTTTTCAAACTGTGGATGGCGATGCTGATGTTTCGGGTTTAGTTTTCCGGAACTGGGCTTTAGCGGAACAACACGCTGAAACTTTGCGACACGCCGCCAACATTGTTTCGGTGGAAGTCCGAAGGCTGAGTTTAGTCAAAGGGTGAAACTATGGCGAACCGTTGTTTGAATCCCGATTGTGAACGGGATGTATGTAGTGGGGCTTATGATGGAAACAAGACTCAAGACGAGTATTGTTCACGGTATTGTCATTTGTATGTAAGTCAAGGTTTAACAAAAGAAATCAAACCGGATAGTTTGGGACGCCGAAACCGAGTGATGCCGGTTATTGAAGTGCATTGTGATGTTTGCGGTGGAGCCGTAATGTTGGAATACGGCAAACTGTCGGGAGGCAACCGAAGTTTTTGCAGCCGAGCGTGTCATTATGAACTCAAGGGTCGGCGCAAGCGAGCCGAACTGTGGCTGACGGTGCTTAGAGTTTTAAGAGACCACCCTCGGAAAGTCTGGAATGTAAAAGAGTTGGCGAGTTGGATAGATAATAGCGTGCATCGTCATACGGTAACTTCGGCTTCAGTCGCCAATATGTTGAGAATGATGAAGTCAGCCGTCAAGAAACTATCGCCGGGTGTGTATCAGTTCCGAGATGAAGCCCGAAACCGACCGTTGATTGATTACATTCCGAAAAAGAGATAATGCGAACCTTTAAATAGTGTAGCCGTTAAAGTATATCGGAGGCGGAATCGTTGGATGTTAGAAAACCCAAAAAACCCTTAGTCAGAATTGATACTAAGGAAGAAAAGTATTGGAATCAATGGCGCAACTACAAGACCATGAGAGGTGCCCGTGCCTACGCCAAGAAACATAAGGGCTGGTGGTTTGTGATTGAAATGAATCCGAAATTGCTAACGGCTCAAGAACGCCGAGACCTTGGAAACTGGGTCGTCGGTCGGGCTGATGAGTATATGCTGTATGCTTCCCGCCACGAAGATTTCGTGGAGAACTATCCAACCCGAGAGGTTTGGTTTGATGGAAAATTGGTGACGCCTAAAGAAGAGTGATTACCTACTTAAAACGATGCGCCATCTTTATATGGGTGGTGTGGTTTAGAAACAACAGAACGGTGAAAATATGACGGATTTTGATGATTATACGATTGATGAAGACCGACCTTGTGAAGATTGCGGAAGCAAGGAATGGGAAACGAATGATGCCCGAGGCGAAAAGTCATGTAAGAGTTGCGGATTGGTTCGCAACGATTATGAGATTGATTACGGCAAGGATTGGCGAGTGTTTTCGGATGGTGAAGGAACCAACAACGAGCGAACCGGTATGCCGCAGACGAATCTGTTGCACGACAAAGGTTTGACGACCGACATGGGATGGCAGAACAAAGATTATTCGGGAGCCGCTATTTCGGGTGATGCCGCCAAGCGTATGAACCGGCTTCGTCGTCAGCACGCTCGCACCCGTGTCCGAAACTCTACCGAGCGAAACTTGGTTTTGGCTTTGGGTGAATTGGACCGTTTGTCCGGAAACATGGGCTTGCCGACCACAATTCGGGAAGAAGCCGCTTACATTTACCGTAAAGCGGTGGAAAAGAAGTTGGTTCGGGGTCGCAGTATTGAAGGTATGGTGGCCGCCGCTATTTACACGGCTTGTCGTTTGGGCGGTAATGCTCGCACGCTGGATGAAATCGGTAGTTTTTCCAAGACGGGTCGTAAAGAAATCGGCAGAACCAGCCGTGCGCTCGTCAAAGAACTGAAACTTCGGGTTCCTCCAGCGATGCCCCGAGAATACATTCCACGGTTTTGCACCGATTTGAGTTTGCCAGTCAAGGTTCAAAGTCGGGCTATGCAATTGTTGGCGGAAACCGAAGACCATGAGGCTTTGGCTGGTCGTGGACCGACCGGTATTGCAGCCGCCAGCATTTATCTGGCCGGTATTTTGGAAGACAACCGCCGAACTCAGCGTGAAGTAGCCGATGTTGCCGGTGTTACCGAAGTGACCATCCGTAATCGTTTCAAAGAGATGTGCGGTGTGTTGGGTTTGAACCCTGATAATCCTTCAGAAACTACGGAATGATAATCATGCCGAAATGGACTCCGATGAATTGGACTCATTCTGAAACGGAATGGGTGCGAGTCGGAGCGATGATTAGTCCAGTTGATGACAACGATTACATTTTTGAGTTACTGACGATGGATGAAGTCAAAGAAGTGATGGAAGAAGCAATGGCAAGGCACGAAAAAGGCGAGTCAATGAAGGGACTTCCTATGATGCAAATGTCGTTGTCGTTGTTGGTGCATTTAGAAAGCACCACGGAGATTGAAGGCGAGTATCCGAATCTCAAATCTCCCGACGACCGGAGTTTGGAAATGCTCTTGCAGTTGCGAGCCAGTCAAAATTGGATGACGGATATTGTCGGCATGACTCGGCTGCAAAATATCTGGTATTTGATATTGGGAATCAAGCCCAACGGTGTGTCTAAGTTTCCTTCCGGCAAAGTTTATCGCCAAGTTTATGAGGATATGAAAGAAACGCCGGTGAGCCTCAAAGTCGTGAAGATGCTTAAACAATTGAACAGTAAGGACGAACCCGAAGAATCGGCCGGCGGATTTGATGATTTGGCAGAACTCTTTAAGTAGTCAAAGCATCTAAGTATTACCGTGAACCCCAAGTGCGAGTTCTGTGGAACAACTGAGAATCTGCAACAAAGCCATTTGAGTCCAATGGGTTTCATTGTGATGAAGCGCAGCCAAGGTTATTCTCATTATGAAAAGTTCTGGTATTGCGGTGAGCATTATCAAGAAAATGTGAACAGTTTCTGGAACCGAGTCGGTTCCCGCATTCCTTAAGTAAGTGATTGTTCATATTGCTACTATGTTGTTGGAATCGCTGACGGTTGGTTTAGGCGTAGCCGTAGCAGCGTTGGCTTGGGAGATTCGTCGGTTGCGGCGACAGCCGCCAATGATTGAACTTCACGAAGTTCCCGTAGAAGTTGTGATGCCTGACCCCGAGACTTTGAAGTTGTTAGCCCAGAGGGAAACGGAACTGAAGTTCTCTGAAAACCAGAGTGAGAAACTTTCGGAACAATTGTCGCAGACCGAACAAGTTCTGCGAGAAACGCAAGCCGAAGTTCGGAAACAAAAAGGGCGAGCAGCCTCAGCCCATACTTCTAAAGGACAAATCCTTGAAAAATGGACTCCGTTTTTGACGCATTCTGAAATTGATGAACATTGGAAACCTCAAGATTGGAGTTTCATGGGCAATCCGTTGGATTACATCGTGTGGGACTGGCATCAAGATGCAGACTTGAACAACCAACAAGGCAAAATCGTGTTTCTGGATGTGAAAGCCGCCAAAAGTCAGTTGTCCACGAAACAACGCCGTATTCGGGATTTAGTCAAGGCTGGACGCATTGAATGGCGTGAAATCCGATTAGATTAAGTGATAGTTCATAAGGGTGATAAGAACTATGACCCTCATGGAATCCGCTGAAAGACTTTGGAATGGATATGTGGCCCGTGAAAATTGGATGCAACGCAACTTGAATGATGCTCAAGCGTTTTTGAACGATATGCACCGATTGTTGCTGGACAACGAAAATCATAGTGATGTGTTGAATCTCCGAACCTCGGAAGTGATTCGGACACCGACTAAGGCGTATCTGTCGTTCCGTATGGATTTGCCGGAAGCCGGTGAAGTGTGGGGCATTGGATTTGATGCGCTGGCGGATTGTTGGTTTATGCAACAAGAAGGCGAGACTCAACGGCTGCAAGGTTCTAAGGACGACCTCTGGGATGAGTTTTTCCACCGAGCGTTTCTTGTGAATCAACGCAACCATAGCGGTCGCTCGTTGATGGACCGGCTGGCTTCTCAATCAGAAGATTGAAGGTTCTTCTTTATATCGGTGATAGACTCTAAGACAGATTAACAGGTGATTGAAAATGGTGAACATTGAAATTGAAACAACGGAAGGAATTACGCACAAGAAATGGGAGAAGGCCGGTAAGGATTTCTCTGACCCCGGTGTGCTACGGTATTACTTTTACGGACCCGGCGGCAACCCGAGCAAGAACAACGAACTCGGATGCTTTGACCTCAAAGGTCGCTATGCGGGTAAGTTCAAGGCTAACGACGGCGCAGCCAAGACTTTCGGAGTTGTGGCGACCCAAGCCGAGGCACGCATCACGCTGGTTGCACCCAGCGGTGAAAAGGTATTCATCGGTGTGCCGAAAGGTCCAATGTCCACTCAAGAGCGCATTCAACTCGGTATGTGCATCAACAATGCTACGGCCATGATTACGGCTCGTCCTGAAAATGAGTCGGCTAACAATGAGTCTTTGGTGCAAGAAATCTATGACCTTGCTGATGCTCTGTATGCGGAGTATGAGACTCGGTATAACCAACATTGAGGGTCGCTATGATTCCGTTTCGTCCCTCGGCTGCGGGCAGTAGTCCGAATGGGCGAGGTCCGTGGTGTCCTTACTGTAAAGAAGTGAGACTAACGGCCACAGGCGGTAGTTTGTGGGGTCGGTCTGGTTGGTTGTGTCGCAACTGCGGTTGGACCAGTTCTGAAGGAGAAGGTAGTGAGAACTTTGAGTAACCGAAAAGCCGACATTGTTATTAGCGTGCCGTTTGAAGGTTGTGTGTTTTGTTTAGCCGAGGCTCAGAAAGGGAAAATCATTGAGTTGAAAGGCAACGAAGGTAAGACCTGTGCCGAACATTTAGAGCGAGGTGCCAAAGGTCGGTATTGTTTGTGTTGTGGAGCCGACCAAACTCGGTTCCATAGTGAAGTGGACATCGGCTATGAAGTGATTGAGTGTGGAGACTGTGGCTTAGATTACAGTAATCATTTTGACCAAGAGTTTGCCGTGGAGCGCAAACTCCCGTTGGATGACTTTACCAAAATCTATGACGACCCCGAGTATGCTCAAGGCTGGAAAACCCGTGTCCAAGTCCGAAAATTGTCCTCTGTGAAGTTTTAAGTAGTCTAAGTGGGATATGAGAAACCGATGATGGACCTAATGTTGCGGTCATGGTGCGATTTGCACGGACTCAAACTCAATCATGGTTTGATTCAAAACGAAACAGCGGTGAGTCTGGAAGCGGCTCGCAGCGAGCAACCAGTCTGTTATGCGCTTCGGTGGCGATACCGAGTGTGCCGAGTGTGCGACGAAGAGTTTGATGTTCAAAGCGGTGGTTTTCTGTATTGCTGCCATGAGTGTTCACCGAAAGAGGAGTGAAATCAAATGACTAAGAATCTGGCTTTGAAATGGTATCAAGGTAGCCCGAACTTTGGCGATGAAATCTCGCCGGTGATTGTGCAAGCGATGACTGGGCCTGAGACCACGATAGTTTCGGCTGATACAGAACCCGATGATTCTGCGATTCCTAAGTTGGCGGCGGTGGGCAGCGTAATGCACCACCTGACGGAAGGAACCGAAGTATGGGGAACCGGCATGATGTTAAACGAAACTCCTCCGGAGAATCTTGAGTTCCATGCGGTGCGTGGACCCAAGACCCGAAGGTTTCTGTTGGAACACGGATACAGCGAAGACCAAGTTCCCGAAGTTTATGGCGACCCGGCTTTGTTGCTGCCAGAGTTCTATACTCCGAAAGTTTTGCCGTGGATGCACGACTTGTGGGTAGTGATTCCTCATCATGCCCAA
>Ga0075461_10000331_pt1 | contig 12980 bp, 12 predicted proteins | sample DEB08_DNA_6_FD_74788 | JGI IMG/M metagenome (GOLD analysis project Ga0075461, IMG submission 74788) | Aqueous microbial communities from the Delaware River and Bay under freshwater to marine salinity gradient to study organic matter... | ecosystem: Environmental > Aquatic > Marine > Coastal ...
GGGGAGAACGCTGCAAGTCCACACCACCATCCAGGTAGCCGTGTTATTCAGGCCGACGAAGTCGTGCTCTGTGACTTTGGTGGAACGATGAACGGTTATTGCTCGGATATCACCCGTTGCGTTGTCACAGGTGAAATACCTTCAGAGGTTGCAGCTGCATATGAGGTGCTGATGTCTGCGCAGTCGGCTGGTGTCGCTGCAGGCCAAATTGGCGTCCGCTGTGAAGAAGTTGATTCGACCACCAGACAGATCATCACTGAAGGTGGCTACGGCGAATATTTCGTACACCGCACCGGGCATGGCATTGGAATGGAAGAGCACGAGGACCCATACATGGTGTCTGGTGACGTTCGCCTGATTGAGGAGGGCTTCGCCTACAGCGTTGAGCCCGGGATCTACATTCCCAACAAGTGGGGATTACGCCTCGAAGACATTGTCGTGGCAACCGCTGAGGGGCCTCTCAGCCTGAATCAGGCTGATCACAACCTGCATTCAGTTTCAGCGTGATCTAGGTGCCACCGATCGCAAAGAGTGTTTGATCCACTTCGTTCGAATAATCCGTGAGTTCAATGAGAAGGTCAGGACCGGCATAGTGCGCGAGCACCCCGTCTTGCGTTACGCAGTACACCTTTGTGCCACCGACGACCGGCACGGAGACGCAATTTGTATCGATACCTGCAAACTCTGCAACATATTGCTCGGTGGGGCCGATGTTTCGGCTGGCATCGGTTCGAAGCCGTTGCGCAGTTGCGCGTGACCAGAATTGGTGAGTGACCTGGACATCACTCACCTTCGTATCATCCAAGCCCTTCGTGCATGTTGAGTTCGACAGTGTGCACGTTCGGGTATTGCCAGTTTCAACGAGATAGCGGATGTCGCCAATGGTGATTGAACGCTCTCGTTGTTTCTGCGTGACAGATGCGTTAACGGTGATGTTGCCGTAGTTCACCGTGATTCTGTAGCTCGCCGTAAATTCAGCGGCGTCTGCAAGCTCGAATGCATCGAGTACTGCCACGATCCCTGCATCGTTGACGGGAGCATCGGCAACAAGAGTTGGTCGAGGGCCAGTGGCGCACGCTGATAACACTGCTGCGTTAGCAAGAAGAAGGACAAGGATTCTGGTCCGCATGTTGAAATCAGGCTAGGGGCTGGCGATCTGAACCCGATGTCCGAGAAGAACGGGATACCCTGCCTCCGGTGAACACGGCGCCGATCACCCTTGAGGCATCCACATTCTTGTTGCAGTGGGTGACGGGTGGAATGCTTCTTGGCTGGGTGACCACGCGCCGGCGCGAGGTGAGTCTCGGCTACGGATGGATGCTTCGACTTTCATACGGTCCACTTGCAGTTGGAGCGGTAATCGCAGGGTTCCGCTACGGATCGAATGTCGTGCGCGATACGGCCAGTGCTCTCGTGGCACTATTGATCATTGGTGCGTTCGCGTCGTCGGTGATACGACGTTCGGTTGGCGTGAGCGGTGCTCAAATCGAGCACGATCGAAGATCTGAGCGGGTGGCGGCGATGACGGGGATTGAGCGTCAATCAGCCCGATCTGTCGATGGAAAAGAGTTCAACCCGATTCTTGATCTTTTTCCGGTTGTCGTTGGATTCATTGGGCTTATTAGTGCAGGAATCTCTGCGGCAAATAGCGGCGTATGGACCGATGTCGTATCGGTGCTGCGTCTTGTTGTGGGCGCAATCTTTCTTGGGGCAGTTACGAATGCAATGTTGCTTGGACACTGGTATCTAGTGCAGCCGGGGCTTCCTCGCCGTCATCTCAACGAACTGGTGGATCTGCTTGGCAAAGTATGGCCATTTGAGGTGGCGTTGCTGCTTGTGCCAACCGGAATGGTGAGTGTTCTCAACGGAACAATTGATGATGGTTGGGGAGGGGTGCTGGGATGGTTTTGGGTTGCGTGTGCTGTCACCACAATCATCCTGGTTTTCGTCACGAAAGCCGCGCTGAAGGAGCGCCAGTACTCAGCCGTGATGGCCGCAACAGGTTTGCTGTATCTGGCGATCTTGACGGCGTTTGGCACCGACCTTGTCGCCCGGGCAATTCTCGACGCCGGGTCCGCCGTTGCGGCACCGTAAGCCGTCAGTTGACTTGACGCTCGTGCCCCGCCCAGTACTGCTCGCGTAACTTGAACTTCTGCAATTTGCCCGTCGCTGTTCGAGCGAGCTCGTCTCGGAAGTCAACCTTCTTCGGGCACTTGTATCCAGCGAGTTTCTTCTTCGTCCAAGCAATGACGTCGTCCTCGGTAAGAGACGAGCCCGGGGTAGTGACCACCAGGGCGGTCACAAGTTCGCCCCACTTCTCATCAGGAATGCCGATCACTGCTACTTCGGCAACATCAGGATGCTGGAAGATCGCATCCTCAACCTCGATTGACGAGACATTCTCTCCACCCGAGATGATGACATCTTTCTTTCGGTCAGAAATCGTGACGTAGTTGGATTCATCGATGAACCCTCCGTCGCCGGTATGGAAGAAGTCTCCCGGAATTGCGGTCTGAGTTGCTTCAGGCTGTTCCCAATAGCCCTCCATGATCATGTTGCCTCGAGCAAGGACCTCTCCATCGGCTGAGACATCCATGGTGCAACCAACCACAGGCGCCCCAGCACGATTGAGCATCGTCGCGCGGTCAGCTGGGCTGAGGTCGTCCCATTCTTCACGTCCACGGTTCATGGTGAGAAGAGGTGCAGTTTCGGTAAGGCCGTAAATCTGAACGAATTCCCAGCCAAGTTCGGTCTCGCAACGCTCGATTGTTCGAGTGGGAGGCGGGGCACCTGCGACAACAATCCGAACGCGTCCAGAGCCTGGAATTGGGCCGTCCCATTCTGCGGCGGCATCGAGGACCGTGTTGAGCACTGCAGGGGCAGCGCACATCAGGGTGACTCCCTCCGCCTCAATTCGGCGGAGAATTTCCGGTCCGTCTACCTTCCTCAGAATGACGTGGCGGGCTCCCATTCCAGTTACGGCGTAGAGCATTCCCCAGCCGTTGCAGTGGAACTGTGGGAGTGTGTGGAGATAGACGTCGCGATCGTTGACCCCCATGTGCCAGCCGAAGATTGAGGCGTTCAGCCACACGTTGCGATGGGTGAGCTGAACACCTTTCGGGCGAGCGGTGGTTCCAGAGGTGTAGTTGATTGTGGCGGTTGCGTTTTCGTCTGGCTCCCAAGGTGCAGGATCAACGTCATAACGCATAAGTTTCTCGTCGGTTTCCGAGCCAATCACCCATTTCATCTCACAACTCACGTCCTGCATGGCCTCTTCGAGTTCAGGGTCAACCAGCAGAATTCGTGCCCCTGAGTGTTCGACGATGTACGAAACTTCTTCGGCGACAAGACGGAAATTGACCGGCACCAAAATTCGACCCGAACCCGAAACGCCAAACAACGCCGTGAGTAACCGGGCAGAGTTATGCGACACCATCGCAATGCGTTCCCCTTGGGCGATTCCGAGTTCGTCAAGGCCTGCAGCAATGGCGCGAGCGCGTCGTGCCATCTCCCGATAGTCGATTCGTCCCCAATCGTCGGCTGGCTGATCCGGTTCGTCAACGATTGCGACCCGATCGGGGTACACCAACTCAGCTCGTTGGAGGAAGTCGTTTACTGTCAATGGAACTCTCACAAATGTGATGTTAGTCACGTTGTGGTTTACTCAATGATTCGAGTCGTATCGGCTGAAACGACCCAAGATGACTACCTTTTCACTATGACCTCTGCTAACTCAGGAAATCATCGTCGGCTCGGAATGACAGTTCCGTTACCTGGTCCGCTTCATAGCCATAAAGAGTGGCTCCACGAACTTGCCGATCTTGGGTATAGCGACATCTGGAGCGCGGAGAGTGATGGAGCGGACGGATTCACTCCGCTTGCTCTTGCTGCGGCCTGGGAGCCGAGATTGCGGCTTGGGACTGCGATTATTCCGGCGTACACAAGAGCGCCAGCGTGTATGGCTCAGTCGGTTGCATCGATGGCTGATGCTGCGCCCGGGCGTTTTTGCATCGGAATCGGCTCGTCAAGCAATGTCATCGTGGAGCGATGGAACGGTGTTCCCTTTGAACAGCCCTATCAAAAGGTGCGCGACATGGTGCGATTTCTGAAAGAGGCTCTCGATGGCGAGAAGGTGAGTCGAGAATTTGACACCTTTGCAGTAAACGGGTTTCGGCTTGGCGTTCGGCCAGAGCAAACTCCGAAAATTTTCGTTGCAGCGCTGCGCGAACAGATGCTTCGCCTGGCAGGAAAAGAAAGTGATGGCGCAATCATCAACTGGCTTGGCGCAGATGACGTGCCCCAGGTCGCATCAATCGTCCATGATGCCGCCGGGGGTGAGGAGCGTGAAATTGTGGCGAGAATCTTTGTCTGCCCGAGTGATAACACTCAGGTGGTGCGTGATGCCGCAAAGTTTGCGATCGCCGCATATATGAATGTTCCGGTCTACGCGAAGTTTCAGGAATGGCTGGGTCGTGGACCACAACTCGAGGGCATGTGGTCGGCCTGGTCAGGTGGTGACCGCAAGGCCGCTCTTGCAGCAATTCCAGACGAAGTAGTCGATTCGTTGATCGTGCATGGCACACCTGGACAATGCAAAGAACAGATTGGGCGTTATTTAGACAACGGCGTGACCACTGCGGCCCTCGCATTGCTGCCTCTTGACAAAGACCTAGATCAACGAGAGGCGATGCGTTCACTCGCTGGGGTCTGACCACAGCGGCATTTACGCAGCTGGTTGTGACGGCCGACGGTTCATGCGTCGGCGTTCCATTTCGGCACGAATTTCACTGATGTGGTGAAGGCCAGCCACGCGTGTGGCGTCATCGAGCCGCAAGCATTCGGGCAGATTTGATGTTGGGAGCAGCATCAACTGCAGAGGAGTATTGGATTCGTTCTGTTTCATGCCACCAATGTGCACGAAGGGTGTGACAGCCTTCACGAGGCTCACTGGTCGTGAGAGCGTTCAGCCTGCGATCACGATGCATGCAGCGGCAGCAAGCACGAATAGGGCCGCTAACACGATCTTTTGTTGGTGTTTGCGGACAGTGGTTTGGCGCGGTGCAGTGACGACTAACGCGCATGCGCCGCCCGTGACGGCACCGCCAAGATGGCCACCAATTGAAATTCCGGGCACAAGGAATGTGATTGCAAGATTCATCAACAACAAACTCCCAATTTGAGTTCGCATCGGGTTGATGCCTCGTTGCTGGTATGCCATCGCAGTAACTCCCATGAGTCCGAAGACCGCTCCCGAGGCCCCGCCATGAAGACCACCTGGTTGAAGGATGAGAGCGCCGAGGGAACCACCGGCGAGGCAGGCAAGGTACAACGCAAGAAAGGTGAGGCGTCCAAGAGCGACCTCGAGAGCCCCACCCAACTGGTAGAGCAGGTACATGTTGAACCCGAGATGCAGTAATCCGTAATGAATGAATCCAGAGGACACAATTCGATACCACTCGCCGGGTCCTTGACTGAGTAGCGACGCATTCAGACCGAGATCTATCTGTAGCTGCGTCAGTGAACCGCCCATTGCACGAGCGTCAATCATGACCATGAGAACAAATACAGCGAGGTTTGCTGTGATCAGCGCCTTCACCACGAGGACGCCCTGTGAGGCTTGCCAGTAGCGAACACGGGTGCTCGCACTCGGTGTGCTTGCCTTGCGGCATGCAACGCAGAGGCTTCCCACCGACCCTCGGACAAGGCACTCGGAGCAGGCCGGAGTGCCACAGCGGGTGCAATGCCGCCCGGCTGGGCGATCTGGATGCACCGTGCAGTTCGGTCCCGCTGCGCTCGCCGGCTGCGACGGTGGAGGAGGGGGTAACTCGCTCATATCTGGGGAGCAACAACTTGTTGCTGAACGATCGCACTTCCTTTTGCAGCGGGTGGCCTCATCTCTCGGCCGTCATTTGTGTCGCACGACTGCATTGAGACCGCACCGATCGCTGCGACAACGGAGAGGGCAACTCGCCGACGAACACTCCCGAACATGAGGTCAGGCTACCGCTAGCCTCGGGGACGTGTCTGACGTAGGTAAGAACGCAGCCCATGCGCAACGAGTGATTATGACTGTGCACGCTCACCCCGATGATGAGGCGTCAAAGGGTGCGCCGACGCTTGCTCGATATGTCGCTGAGGGATCGTCTGCGGTTCTCGTGTGCTGTACCGGAGGTGAAGAGGGTGATCTTCAAAATCCTGCTCTCAGAGAGCCCGGGCAGTTATTCGAAGGTCTCGATGAGGCAGAGACTAAGTTGCGCCTGGCAGAAGTCCGGCCACTTGAATTACAAGCATCTGCGAAGGTGATTGGGTTCTCTGAAGTTCTGATGCTGGGGTACCGCGATTCAGGTATGGCCGACAGCCCAACAAATCAACATCCAGATTGCTTTCATATGGCAGATCTCGACGAGGCGGTTGGCCGATTAGTGAAAGAGATTCGTCGAGTTCGGCCAGATGTGCTGATCACCTACTCAGATGATCAGGCGGGATACCCGCACCCTGACCATCTCAAGGTTCATGACATCAGCGTGTTGGCCTTCGAGAAGGCGGCTGATGCAGACGCGTATCCAGAGTTAGGTGCGCCACACTCCATTTCGAAGCTGTATTACTCGGCCTGGTCAATTGAGCGGATGAAACGAGTTCATGAGGCGCTTCTTGAAAAGCACGGTGAATCACCGTTTGATGAGAACTGGTTCTCACGACCAAGCCAAGACGACCGCATCACCACGCGTGTTGACGTGTCTAGCTACATGTGGGCACGGACGGGAGCGCTTCGGGCGCACGCGACTCAGGTTGATCCAGCCGCACTGTTCTGGTTTGGACTCGACGATGACGAACTAGCTCGGGTGTACCCAACGGAGGATTGGATTCTTGCGAAAAATCGGTGTGGGCCAATTTCAACGGGCGAAACATCCTTATTTGATGGCCTTACTGAACCGGCGTAGTGACTGCAGGTAGGTTGTGACGGTCATGTCTGTGCAATATCGAGTGCAAATATCAAAAGGAAACGAACGTGTTGACGGTCCCGATGGAGCGGACCTCGTTATTTCTGTTCCGATCAAGGTTGCAAGCGATGTCGACTTCGACCCAACAGTGGCATTCATGAGGGGACAACTGAAGGCTGTCGGAAATACCGGGGCACTATTCAGTGAGTTGTCATCGGGCGAGGCATCTCAAGTGATTGCTCAACTTGTCGCACTCGACAGTTGAGAGCGCATCGCCTCCCGTAACTCCCGGTAACCAATGAGGTGAATTCCGCTCGCCGTAAGCGCTGATCGAACCTCGGGCTCAAGGAGAAATGCATGATCATCGATCCACCCAGCAGCATCGGAACTGAGTGCACGAATCTCCGGGGTATCAACAGCCGGTTGCAGATGTAGTTCGGTTACACCAGCAGGTAACTCTTCGATTGCATCGAGAACACGTTGACGCGAACCTGCTCGCCAATCGTGGTTAAAGAAATCTGGGAAGAACACACCCTCGTCGGCTGCTAACGATCGGAATGGGAACCCCGCCTCGGCCGCCGAAACGGTTGATGGCAGTCGAATGGGGAGCTGGAACTCGACGGCAACGTCGAGATAGGCGTCAAAAAATTCGGGTCGCAAGGTAATCGCGGAAAGATGGGGTGCAAGGTGGGTGACATCAATTCCCCACGCCTGGGCCCGGGTGACCTGGGTGCGAAGTTCTCGTCGAACTTCGGCCGGGTCAGCGTGTTCCCACAAGTCATCAATCGCAGCGGGAAAGCCTCCGTCTCCCGAGAGTAGCGATGGTGCGTGAGTGACCGGTCCGAATCGATAGCAGTCGTGCTCTGCGTTCAGGGTGAGGTGCACTCCGATGTCATCGCCTGGGTCAATCTGCTGCGCAGCGTGACGTGCCCACGGGGCAGGAACCATGATGGAGGCGCATGTTGCTACACCGTTGCGAAGAGCCGACATCACGCCCTCGTTTGACGAATGACTCAGGCCAAGATCGTCGCACGAGATAATGAGCACGCGATCATCGGTTGCAAATCCGAGACGTTCGTTAAGGGAGCTCATCACTACTGAAGTTATCTTGCCGATGAATCACAGGCGCGCCAGAGCCCGAGGTTGCTGGTGCGCGCAGTATCGGCGGCTCGCCGGATCTCACGTGAAAATGCCTCGTTAGGAGCGATCGATAGAACCCGAGCGTGACCGTAAAGGGCGAGCTCTCCGTTCACAAAGCGCTCATTGTTGATGAAGATGTATCCAAGCAGCCGTCCATAGTGGTCACGCGCAACCACGTCTCGGAGGACACGAACATCGCTTCCTTGCGGGAGTAAGCGCTCCAAGGCGTGTTTCGCTTCCTGAGCCCAGCACTCGTCTGGTTCACCTTCGTACCCGATCTCGGGCGTATCAATTCCAATCAGTCGAACTCTCTCAAGGGAGCTACCAAATGCAATATCTACGGTGTCGCCATCGATGACACGGTCAACAATTCCCTCCTGAGGAGGCGAGGATGCTCCGCAGGCTGTCATCACCAAGGCGGCGACGACAGCACTGCAGAAGATGAGTCTCAGATTCGCTCGATGAGGGTGCCGGTGCCAAGACCACCGCCGCAGCACATCGAGATGAGGCCGTAGCGGCCAGATGTGCGCTCAAGTTCATAGAGCGACTTCGTCATGAGGAACGCTCCGGTAGCTCCAAGTGGGTGACCTAGAGCAATGGCACCACCATTTGGGTTGGTCTTCGCAAGGTCTGCGCCAACTTCTTTCGCCCATGCGAGAACGACGGAGGCAAATGCTTCGTTGATCTCGAAGTTGTCGATGTCGTCGATGGAGAGACCGGAGCGGTCGAGAAGGCGACGGGTCGCGTCCATCGGGCCTGTCAACATCAGTACTGGATCAACGCCAACGAGACATGTGTCAACAACGCGTGCTCGTGGAGTCAATCCAAGTGCTTCGGCACGCTCTGCTGTCATCATGAGGACCGCAGAAGCTCCATCGGAGATTTGGGAGCTGTTGCCGGCGGTGTGAACGCCATTTTCGCGAGCAACAGGCTTCAGTTGGCCAAGCTTCTCAAGTGACGTCTCGCGGATTCCTTCGTCACGAGTAATTGCCGTCGTCTCACCGGTCGGGTTGCCCTCTTCGTCAAGCACTGGTGCATCAACTGAGATCCATTGGCCAGCGAAGCGGTCTTCGTTCCACGCTTGTGCCGCACGATTTTGCGAGTCGAAACCGAAGGCATCGGTGTCATCTCGTGAAATATCCCACTTGTCAGCAATGCGCTCAGCGCCTTCGAACTGTGAGGTCATTTCAAGACGGGCAAAGTATTCCTTCGGAATTGGTACACCGAGGCCCAACTTCTTAGACGAGTTGATGCCGATTGGAATTCGGCTCATCACCTCGACACCACACGCCATTGCAACATCGACAGTGCCTGATGCGATAAGAGACGCCGCAAGGTTCGTTGCTTGCTGGCTTGACCCGCATTGAGTATCGACAGTTGTTGCTGCGGTCTCAATCGGGAGGCCGGCACCAAGCCAAGCCGTTCGAGTGACGTTAAAGCTCTGCTCGCCAACCTGGCTGACACATCCTCCAACAACCTGTTCGATCGCAGTTGGGTCGATGCCGGTGCGCTCGACAAGCGAGCTCTGTACCTTGCCGAGGAGTGAAGCGGGGTGCATCCCGGCGAATCCACCATTGCGGCGACCGATCGGGCTCCGAACCGCGTCGACAATGACGATCTCGCGGCCGTTATTTGGGGCTGTGTTGCTGCTCATACCATGAGGCTACGGCCTTAGTGGGCGAGATCTGTAATCCGATTCTTTTGTTCGAGCCGCATCTCGCTACGTTGCCCGCGTCGCCAGTCAGTCACCAGGTTGAAGCTGTCTCCGCGGATAAATGTCTGACGGAATTCAATGACGCTTCCGGACTGCTCACCCTGTCGAATCAACTCGAATACGCCCGTCTGATCATCAATCAAGAGCAGACGTTGTATTTCGCTGCTCGGGACTATTGCAGAGATGTGTTCAGATCCAGCAGATGGTCGGCCGAGACTCGAGCGTTCCATCTCGTCATACAGAGAGGTATGGGTGAAGTCGGTGTTCTGCAACGGTGTGATGTAGTCACCAGGTAGCCAGACGTAGTCGACAGCTATTGGAATATTGTCGGCGAGACGAAGCCGGGCAAGTTGAAATAGCGAGGCATCTTCGTCAAGGCCAAACTTTGGAGCAATGTGTCTGTCAGTCGTTGAGCCGATTGACAGCACCACGCTCGTTTGTTGGACCCCTGCCGATTCGACCACCTGAAACAGGCTGTAGAGACTCCCCAGTGACTGAGCGATACGCCCGCTGTCGATTGATGATCCGATGCCCCGGGAGCGATGAACAATGCCGTCGTTACCTAGAGATGTCATTGCGTGACGAGCGGTATGGCGGCTGACCCCGTACACCTCCATGAGTTCACGGTCAGACGGAAAGTGATCTTCGAATTCGCCCTTGTGAAGGCGACGACGCAAATCGTTCTCAAGCTGGCGCCAGAGAGGCACTCCAGTTGACCGTGACAACTTCACGGGTTTGGTGGTAGGGGAGGAGCTCATAATGGCGCTGCGTCAGAGCAGGTATGCCTCGGGGACTGGCTTCAACGGCCTGGCGTACCAGAGAGGGCGCCGTAAACCATTTGGGCCAGGTGCTGGCCGAGTCTTGTTCAACCAGTCAAGGTACGCCTCTCGCGACTTGGCGGTGTCAACCACAACATCGCCGTACTCGTCGCCCGGCTGTGCTGGACCAACGCGCACACGCTGATGCCAACACTGCATTCCCGAGATCGGGTCGGGTTGAACAGCAAAGGTGAGGTTCTGATGAACACCCGTGTCGTTCCACCAAATGCGGTTGGTGTCAGGATCTGCTGACTCGTACGCCTCTATTCCCTTCTTCTTATGCAACTTCCAGGACGAGCCCTCATTCGTGATTGATGCAAGACCGGCGCCAAATGAACGAGCTTTGCCCTCCTCGAGGCGCCAGCGGCCCATATGGTGCGAAGCTGCAACCACTCCTGGTCGGATTCCCTCGGTACGCCAAGACGAGATCACGAAGTGGCCAATGCGGGTCGTGATTCGGACAAGTCCGTTCTCGTCAATACCGAGCTTCTCGGCATCACTTGGATGGATCCAAAGGGGATGTCGGTGAGAAATTTCGTTGAGCCACTTTGAATTAGCTGAACGAGTGTGAATAAGCGTCGGAATTCGGAAGGTCGGCAACAGGACTCGCTCATCACCCTCGATGTCGAGATCCTCCCAATGGACATGGCTAGGAATCCACTTCGGAGTTGCGTATTCGGGCCATCCCCAATCGTGCAGGGTGGTCGAAAACAATTCCAACTTCTTCGACGGAGTTGGGAACCCTTCTTTCAGTTCGCCGTCCACCTCAATCGCTGGGCTGCCATCACCAAGTTTTGCAAGGTGCAACTGGCCCAGTGACGCTGCATCACCATTCCAGGTTCCTTCGGTATTTGGCTTCCTAAAGACACCTGAGGAGTCCTTCTCGCATCCGTCAACCGCACTTGCGTCAACAGGACGCTCATATGGCCTATACGGATCACCAGGGACGTCATACGCTCCACGATCTCTCATGAAGTCAAGAGGAGTCTGACCCGCATTAGCGGCAGCTTCGGCGAGCCCTGGGACGCTGTCAGCGAACATCCGTCCGTAGTACTCGTCGATGCCCATTGGGGAACCTGGGCGTTCGTCACTTTCGAAATACTGGCGGATACCAAGTGAGCCATCAGGATCAATGCGCCAACTGAGGTCAATCCAGAATTCGTTTTCTTCCCAGACCTCTCCGACGTTGAACTCGTGAGTTCTGCTATCAGCATCGACCGACTCTCCATTGAGTTCGGCATAACGCCGCATCACCGGCTGCCGGAAGCCAATCCACCGACCAGCATGGGTCTCGTAGCTAGCGATGTCATGTCGCTCTGAACCTAGGCCCATGGGCAGCACATAGTCGGCAAACCAGGCGGTTTCTGACCAGGTCGGGGTCAGGGCAACGTGGCAGCCCACCTTGTCAGGGTCCTTCAAAGCTTCTAGCCAGGAGAATCCATCTGGGTTGGTCCAGATGGGGTTATAGACCCGGGTGAAATAGGTATCGAGTTTCCCTCGGCCTTCATTCAAGAAGTGGGGTAGAAGAATCGAAAGTTCGTGGTAGGCGAGTGGGTACTCGACCGGCCAGTTGAGCTCATTCCACTCTTTAATCGGTTGTCCACCTTTTGGTGGAGCAGGCGTGAATTTGTTCCAGCCATTTCCACTCGTTCCACCGGGGGTACCAACAGACCCCGTGAGTACGTTGATGAAGAAGAGGCATCGGGCAACCTGCCAACCTCCGAGGTTGCCTGCACCGGCTGAGCGCCAGTTATGTGAGGCGAACTTGGTCATATGACGACCAATCAGTTCAGCAATTTCACGAAGATCATCTCCAGAGACACCGCATACGCGTTCGGCCTCTTCAAGGGTGTACTCCGCGTACTCGTCAAGCAATGCCTGTTCAAGCGACTCAAATTCGCACGGTAGGTCAGGTCGCTTCGCGGTCAGGTAGGTCTCCCAGTTCACCCAGCGCTTGACGAAGCCACGATCCCACGTCCCATTTTCGATGAGCAGTCGAGCGATCGCCAGCAGCATGAATGCTTCAGTTCCTGGCCACGGGGCGAGCCAGTAGTCGGCCTTTGCGCCAGTATTTGACAATCGAGGGTCGACGCAGATGACCTTGGCGCCCTTTTCTTGGCCTTCCATAATCCGCTGAGCGTGTGGATTGAAGTAGTGCCCGGCCTCAAGGTGCGATGAAATCAAGAAAATCACTTCGGCATTCGCAAAGTCAGATGATGGTCGATCGAGACCCATCCATGACTGGTAGCCGATACGTGCATTCGATGAACAAATGTTGGTATGTGAGTTATGACCGTCAACACCCCATGCAGACAGCACGCGCTCCGTGTAACCGTCTTCGCCAGGGCGACCGACGTGGTACATCAC
>Ga0075461_10000343_pt1 | contig 12749 bp, 10 predicted proteins | sample DEB08_DNA_6_FD_74788 | JGI IMG/M metagenome (GOLD analysis project Ga0075461, IMG submission 74788) | Aqueous microbial communities from the Delaware River and Bay under freshwater to marine salinity gradient to study organic matter... | ecosystem: Environmental > Aquatic > Marine > Coastal ...
GAAGAGAACTCCCATTTCTATGGCGTCGAGCGCCCTGAAGGAGGCATGCGCGGAGCCTACATGCTCTTGGATGAGGCGTCTGTGACCGGGACGGCCAATATCGTAATGGCCGCTGTGCTCACCCCCGGCGTCACCACGATTTACAATGCAGCCTGTGAGCCCTATTTACAGCAATTGTGCGCCATGCTCGTCCGCATGGGGGCGAAGATTGAAGGCATTGGGTCCAACTTGCTGACTATTACCGGTGTCGAACGCCTGGGCGGCACGACACACCGTTGCTTGCCAGATATGATTGAAATTGGTTCATGGATTGGCCTCGCCGCCATGACCCAAAGCGAAATCACCATTAAAAACGCGGGAGTGGCCCATCTGGGTGTGATTCCCGAGGTGTTTAAAAAATTGGGCATTCAGCTCGAGATTCAGGGGGACGACATCTACATTCCCGCCCAAGAATCCTACGAAATCGGCGCTTACTTGGACGGTTCGATGGTTACGGTGGCCGATGCGCCCTGGCCCGGCTTTACGCCTGACTTGTTGAGCATCGTACTTGTCACGGCTACCCAAGCCAAGGGATCCGTGTTGATCCACCAAAAGATGTTTGAGAGCCGATTGTTCTTTGTCGACAAATTGATTGATATGGGCGCCCAAATCATTCTTTGCGATCCCCACCGCGCCACCGTCATTGGTTTAGACCGAAAGGTGCCCCTGCGAGCCACGGTGATGACTTCGCCAGATATTCGAGCGGGCATCGCCTTGCTTATTGCTGCCCTCTCGGCCGAAGGAACCAGCACGATCCACAACATTGAACAAATTGACCGCGGCTACGAGCGCATTGACGAGCGCCTCCGAGCCCTCGGTGCCCACATTGAACGCATTCCTGCCTAACTTGCACCCATCATGAAATACACATTCCTTTCCCTCCTTATTGTTTCGAGCCTTGTTTGGACCGCGGCAACGCCTTCCGAAACGAGCCTCCGCCCGGATATGGCCCTCCAGTTGGCCAATGTCAATGTGGGCGATCAAGCCCCTGAATTGGCGTATCAGAATCCCAACGGGGATATCATGAAACTGAGTGACCTCCGCGGCAAAGTGGTTTTGATCGACTTTTGGGCTTCCTGGTGTGGCCCATGCCGGATGGAAAACCCCAATGTCGTCCGCATTTATACGGAGTATAAAGACAAGAAGTACACGGCGGGAAAAGGATTTGAAATCTATTCGGTGAGTTTGGACCAAGCGAAAGACCGCTGGGTTCAAGCCATTGAAAAGGATGGCCTTGTTTGGGCCAACCATGTGAGTGACCTACGAGGCTGGAAGGCCCAGGGCGCCGCGCTATATGGTGTGAATGCCATCCCTATGACATTCTTGGTGGACGGTAATGGCAAGGTGATCGCCAAAGGCCTTCGCGGCGCTCAATTGGAAGCCGCTCTCAAGTCCCTTTTGAAATAATCCCGACAAAAGGTCGCCTGACGCGTCCGACCTGTCTGCTCACTTCCACGCAATCTGCCATTCTGACACATCGTGCAGTTTGGCAGATTGTTTGCTTTGAGGGGAGCATAGTTTTTATCTGACATGGCCAAAGAATCCACCCCCCACGAACCCCAGGTTCCCGAATCTGAACTCGAGTCTACCGTAGATACGCCTGCCTCCGAGGAGACGGCTACGGAGACGCCTTCACATGAAGAAGAAATTCAGGCACTGAAAGACCAAAACTTACGCCTCTATGCCGAGTTTGAAAACTTCCGTCGCCGCAATGCCCGCGAACGTCTGGACTTGATGGCAACGGCCAATGAAAAAGTGCTCAAGTCGGTCCTCCCCATTGTGGACGATTTTGAACGCGCGCTTAAAAACATTGGAGAGGACTCGCCCGAGCGAGTAGGTATGGAGTTGATCTACACCAAATTGATGAACACCCTCAAAGCGGAGGGCTTGAAAGAAATGGAATCCACGGTCGGCCACGTGTTTGATGTCGAGACGATGGAAGCCATCACGAACATACCCGCCCCAAGTCCTGATATGGCAGGCAAAGTGGTGGACCAAATTGAAAAAGGCTATCTCTTGGGTAGCAAAATCATTCGCTACGCCAAAGTCGTCGTTGCGGACCAACACCCCGCATAAGTATGGCCAAGCGCGATTATTACGAGGTTTTAGGCGTGAATAAGTCAGCTTCGGCGGACGAAATCAAAAAAGCCTACCGCAAACTAGCCATCCAATACCACCCGGATAAAAACCCGGGAAATGCGGAAGCAGAGGATAAGTTCAAGGAAGCAGCGGAAGCCTACGAAGTCCTCTCCAACCCCGAGAAAAAACAGAAATACGACCAGTTTGGCCACCAAGCTTTTGGACCTGGTTCCGGAGGCGGTTTTGGCGGCGGCATGAACATGGACGATATCTTCAGCCACTTTGGAGACATCTTCGGAGGCGGTGGATTCGGTGGTTTTGGTGGAGGCGGTGGACGAGGTGGCGCAGCACGTGGAGCCAACCTTCGTGTGCGGGTCAAACTCACCCTCGAAGACATCGTAGGAGGGGTCGAAAAGAAAATTAAAATTCGCCGCGCCGTTCCTGCAGAGGGATTGACATTTAAAACCTGTACCGTTTGCCAAGGCTCGGGCCAAATTACCCGCGTTCAGAACACAATCTTGGGCCAGATGCGGACCGCGTCTGCCTGCCATGGGTGCAATGGATCCGGCAAGATGATTGACAAACGTCCAGACGGCGTTGGAGCAGATGGTCTAGAGCGCGTGGAAGAGGTAGTTAGCGTCAAGATTCCGGCTGGAGTCCAAGATGGTATGCAACTCCGCGTGGGCGGCAAAGGCAACCATGGCCCTGTGGGGGGACCTGCGGGCGATTTGATTGTTAGCATTGAGGAGGAGGCGCATCCCGAATTGGTGCGCGAAGGACAAAATCTACACTACGACCTGTACCTCTCCTTCCCGGATGTGGCCTTGGGAACGACGGCTGAAATCCCGACGGTCCAAGGCAAGGCGCGCATGAAAATTGATGCGGGCACGCAAAGTGGAAAGACGCTGCGACTCAAAGGAAAAGGCTTGCCCAGCGTTGAGGGCTATGGTACGGGTGACTTGTTGGTCCACATTTCGGTCTGGACCCCCAAATCGGTCAGCAGTGAGGAAAAGGCTATGTTGGAAAAGCTGCAAGAGAGTGCGAATTTCCAACCCAATCCTGGAAAGACGGACAAAGGCTTCTTTGATCGCGTCAAAGACATGTTTCAATAGACACCAAGTTGTCGAAATAAAAAAACCCCGGCCTTTTGGACCGGGGTTTTTTATGCGCTAAACACGCGGCACGGAGAATCTATCGAACGATGGTCACTGGACCTCCGTAGCGCAGCTCCTTCCCGCAATGCAGTAAGATGTAGTAGGTGCCCGGAGGCAAAGGATTGCCATTCGGGTTGGTGCCCCCCCAGCTGTCGTCGTACGACTCTTGGTAGTAGACTTGTCCACCCCAGCGGTTCAAGACGCGCAGGGTGCATTGATCCCCAAAGGTTACCTCGGAGAGATCCAGGACATCATTCATGCCGTCTCCATTTGGCGTCATGGCGTTTTGAACATTCGAGAGGTCTGGATCCACCTGATCGGGTGAATAGTACACAAACACTGTATCCATTCCCTGGCACCCAACGGAGTTGGTCACAATCACATAGAACGTGGTGGAGTCCTGGTACGTCCAGGCTTGTGGGTCCTGGCGGCGGTAGTTGTTAAAGTAGACCGGTTTATCCGCGAACCAACGGTATGCGGAACCCGCGCTCACATTCAAGTAGGCGGTATCGCCCCGTGCAATCACGGTGTCATTGCCTGCAAAGACGGGTAAAGACCACTGGACCACGTCAACAGTGTCGTAGGTGGTGTCCGGACAGGTTTTGGACGAGACAATCAACCGCACTGGATATTTTCCAGGCTGCGACCAACTGACATGGTGGACGGTATCCCCCGTGGCTCCGAAGGTGTTCGACAAATTGCCGAAATCCCACGAGAAGGTCGCGTCGTGCGGTGTGGTTCCGTTCGCATAGAACATGAGATCTTGCGCTTCAAAGCAGCTTTGCCCATCGTAGGCGATCACATAGTCCGGGGCATCATAAATATGAAAACTCTCATACACGGTATCCGTACAGACCAATCCGGGATTGATGACCAACATGACGGTGTATTCTCCGGTATCCGGATATGTCCAAGAGGGAGAGGGCGAAGAACTGGTATCCTGCGTGGTTGTCGTATCCCCAAAATCCCATAAGTAGGAAATGGCTCCGGAGGTCTGAGCCTGGAAAGGCATGGTACGACCGCCACAAAGTAGACTGGGCTTCTCAATTTGGGTCAACATGTCTGCCACGACATTGCTCACGCAGTTCGTGATATTGAACTGGTAGTCACGACGCACGGTGGACTGTAGGACCCCATTGCGGTACTCGCTCACGCAGATTCCCACCACAAATTGCCCCGTTGTATTGGCTGAACCAGTTATGAAGCCCGTGTTAGGATCGATGGTGAGCGCCGGATTCCCTGGGATGGGGCTGCTGCTCGTCTGCGGTGCGATAAAAGAAATGGCCGAGTATGGGGGCGCAGAGGCCGGATTGGGGGACGCATTTCCGCTCGATCCGCCATTGAGAATATCGCAGAATTCATAGTACAGGGAATCCCCATCGGCATCGGTCGCCGATGCATTGATGTTTTGCTGGTCATTCAGGCAAAGCACAATCGGAGGGACCGTGGTGAATTGGGGAGAATTGTTGCAATTGTCCATCGACGGGATTTGCACCGTGTAGGTGTTGCCCTTGCCGCTCGCGGAGATATTTGAAATCGTGGCATTGCGGCAGCAACGCTGGTAGGAAATAGTGTATCCACCGACCCGCGCTGGCAGGTTCATCGTATGCACATAGTCCGCATACTCCGTACAGATGTTTGGAGGCGTCGTCAAACAAGGGTTGCCCGTACCCGCAGGCACCGAAATCGTCGCCCCCTTATTGACCGTGGGATTGTAGAGTTGTGCTCCCGTATTGTCAAAAATGGTGAAGGTCACTGTGTTGTCAAATTGGGCCCCGCCGCTATTGCAATCGCGGTAAACCCGTAGACGGATCGTGTAATTGTTGCCACCATTGCAGGTATAGGTGATTTCTCCACCCACCAAGTGCGCAGCCTGCGCCGAGGGGCTCCAGAAACCCATCCCTAGGACGAGCGCAACAAGCGATAGAAGCCTACGCATTATTCAACCACCTTGATCCACAGTTTGCCGGAGTACTGACCGTTTAGGCCGGTACTCTTTGCGCTCTCTGCCCCTTCGTAGTTGCGGAACTTCAGCAAGTACACGTAGTACATGTTGTTGCGGGAATCGCGGAAGACCTTCGCAGAAATGCCCTTTTTCGCCAAGCTGCTGGCCATGCGGTCGGCATTAGCCTGCTCACCATATACCCCGCGGTCACATAGTACCCCGGAGAACCTGGCGCCACATTGGAGGCATATTCGTCGTTGCGGTAGCCCTTGATCGCCCCATCATTGTTGATAGCGCCTCCGTTGGCCATGCTTCCACCTTGGTTGCCTCCTTGGCCCCATGCTCCGTCGGCAAAACCATCGTTGCCGTTGCCATTTTGGTTGCCGCCATTACCGCGAAGGCCGCCATTTTGGGCACCTGCCTCTTGGAGTTGCAACCCTTCTGCCTTGAGGGCTTCTTTCTGCTTCTCGAGTTCAGCGGCTTGGGCTGCCCCCATCTCTTCCTTGAATTCTTCAAAGCGCTCGTTGAGCAACTTCTCCGTTTCTTGGCTGGATTGACGCTGTTTGTCTTTGAGGCGCTTAATTTCGGCCTCCATGCGCTCATTGCGCTTGTTGTCGCCAAACTTATACGAGAGGATGAACTCATTGCTCATACCCAGATAGGAAGCAAAGGTGTTGGTGCTAAACTCATGCGCATAGCCCAGCGAAAGCACGGGAGTCAGGTGAACACCCACATTCATGGTCGCCGCATAATTTGAACGGTACATGGCTCCGATGTACCCGTATTCCTTCATATCAAAGAGCAATCCCGCATCGACTTGGGGTTTCACAAAGGCCGCAGCGCGCACTGTCACCATGGGCGACAAGACCATGCGGTCCTTTTGAATGTTTATGTCATATTGGGTGCGTGCCACATAGTGGCGAATCAGATGAAAGGCCACCGGACCGTCGTAGTTGTTGCTGTAGGTGATCGTGGGGTTCAACAATTGGGGAACACTCAAGCCCAAGTTGAAGTCAGAAACGCGGAGGTTTACGCCCAAGGTCATGTCCAGCGTACCGTTTTGGTTGGCGGGAAATAGGAAGGGGTCGCCCTCGTTCTTGACCCGAACCGAAGCCATATCAAAGGCATTGTTTACGTAGCCCGCGCCGACGCCAAAGCTCAACACCGAATTCTCGGAGAGCTGGGCGTGGTAGGCATAGTTGCCATAAATACCAGAACGGCTGACGATATCGGTCTTGTCGGTGAACGCATACACGGAATATCCAATGCGCTCCTTGTTCAACGCTCCGTTGAAGACCAAGGCCGATGTTTCTGGCGCGCCCTCCATTCCCTGCCACTGCTGGCGGTGCATGGTGGTCAATTCGCTAAATCCATCCGCCCCAGAGGTCGCCGGGTTGGTCATTTGCGGGGCGAAAAAATAATTCGCGTAAAGGGGAAGTTGTTGGCCTTGCGCCATCCAGCTACCCAGAGCAAATACAAATAGAAGTGTTTTTTTCATGGATTCAGGGCGATTAATTGCGAATTACAGTGATGGCGCCGCGGTAACGGGGTTCTCCGTTGCAGAGCAGCAAATAGTAGTAGGTCCCGTCGGGAAGTGGGTCTCCGCCGGCGTTGCGGCCATCCCAACCACTGATGTAGCGGGCTTCCTCATACACTTTGGCTCCCCAGCGATCCAAAATGACCAAGTCACATGAATCCGCTTGGACGACCTCCGACATATCGAAGACGTCGTTGAAACCGTCTCCATTCGGAGTGATCACATTCATGACATGGCTCAGATTGGGCAACAGGGTTGCGGGGTCAAACTGCACCACCATCATGGAATCGATTCCCCAACAACCTAATGCGCTGCGGACTTCAACATAATACCACGTAGTATCGCTCGTAGGACGGGTCTGAGCTTGGGGATTGTAGGGGTCACTGAAGTATGCGGGCTTGTCGGCATACCAATAATACTGAAGGCCCCCTGATGCATTCAATTGCACCACATCCCCTGGCATGACCACTTGGTCTGGGCCTGCGTTCGGCGTGACAACAATCTGGGTGATTTTCAAGGTGTCGTAGCTCATACAATTGTTTGGGCCCGTGGCTTCAACCACATAGGTACCGGGATCTTTGGCGTAAAACGAGACCCCCGAGTAGGCACCTGTAGCCCACGTCCATTGGTAAGACAGTCCATTGCCGGTCGCTCCGATCAGTACGGAATCGCCCGCGCAGAGGGCCAAGCTATCCTTGGGCGCTACAGTCACTGTTGGCAAGGGAATCACGTTGACTTGCAAGGGGGCCGTGGTGAAGTCACAGTTTTCGCTGTTAATGACCAAGCGGTATTGTGCGGACCCGGGCATCAGCGCCGTATCGACCACCAAATCTTCCTGGTCTTGGCCGGGCAACGCTTGCCAAGTACCCGTAGAAATGGGGTATTTCACTTCCCACTGGTAGGTCCAATCGTTCGTGAAACTTGTGGCGTTGGGTCGCAGCAGCGTGGAGTCGCCAGGGCAGATATCCAAAGAGGCCGCGCTCTGCCATGACCACATGATGTTTTCAATGAAGGTATCAGGGACGGTGTCGACAAAAAGCTCAACGGAATAGCTGGTATCGGGGCATCCGCCAGGGAACCACGCGGTGACCAATGAGTATAGTCCCGACTGATTGGTGGTGAAATCCCGGTTGGTCGCTCCATTGATGGCCACCTTGAGGGTTTGGCCAAATTGGTCAATGGAATCCTTCACCCATTGGTAGGTTACGCTCGTACCCGTTGCAAAGGAAATCGGACCGCGCAGCACGATGGACTCTGTTTCGCAGAAGGCCAGCGAGTCTACTTGGCTGTCCTTATCCAGTACATTGAGGGTGAACATTCCCGTTGGAATGTGGGTAATAGTCGTTTGGGGAGCAAAGATGTTGATAACGGTGTCCACGCTCATTACGTCACAGTTGCCTGAGGAGCCGGTAACCCCGTAGGAGCCGCTCGCAAAGACGAGCAAGGAATCGGCGGTGGCTCCAGTGATGGTGCTGCCGCCATTGGTCCAAACATAACTGTCCAGCCCTTTCGTGGCATGTAAGACAATGGTATCGCCTTCGCACATTCCCCAATCCGGTCCACCACTGTAGAGGTTTTCAAAACCACCAGAAATCGATTCAATGTGCACTTCAGGCGCCACATTGACGGTCATTTGGATGGTATCGGACCAAAGAACCGGAGACGTCGAGCGGACCGCTAAACTGTAAAAATTGTTCGTGGTAATGGTCACCGGAATCACCACCCAGGCGTATTTCACCCCGGCCGAAATAGTATCTGCGACGGTGCCAGTGGGTGCCGGAGTAATGGATTGCCATTTGACGATGTCCAGGGTATCACTGGCGGCTTGCGTGAAGGCCGCCTTCATGCCTGGGGCCAGCAGCACAAAAAAGTCATTGGTGGCCGACATGCCTGGGGCGCCAATCGTCATGGTCAAGCGCAAGGAGTCTCCGGTACATTTGGAGAGGTTGGGCGCTTGAACAAGATCAAGGGTTTGGGCTCCGAGCGAGGCGGAAAGCAAAAACAAGGATGCTAGGGTGATTCGGCGAATCCAAGCCATGAGGAGATTTCTTTAAGGATAATGAAACAAAGGTAGGGAGTTTGGGTGGCAAAGTGTTTTGTTTTTCCCAAGCGACCCCCCTCAATGCCTCTGCGTTCAGCTCCAATGAGATTGCGGAATGAGGCTTTGGTTTAAGCGATGGATTTCTTCGAGCGTACGACCTAGTTTGATCCATTCTGAGCGCTCAGAGGCCTACCTTTGAGTCATGAAACCGAACGAACCGCTGGCCTTTTTTCGCCACGCCCTCCTCCGGATACGTCAAGCCCTCAACGGTGTTGCATTGACCTGGGAGAGCGAACTTACCATGCGGGTTCATCTCCTGGCCGCGGTGGTGGTCAGCGGACTGGGGGTTTGGGTCGAATTGTCCACGACGGAATGGGCCATCCTCTTCAGCCTTTATGGATTGATTATGGGGCTGGAATTAGTGAATTCAGCCATCGAAGCGCTGTGCAATTATATCCAACCTGAGGACCATCCAGCCATCAAACGAACCAAGGACATCGCCGCCGGCGCAGTACTCTTGGCCTCCGTTTTTGCCGTAGCGACGGCCGTCGTCCTCTTCTATCCCAAAATAGCCTCTCTCCTCGCATCTTCCTACTAGTTTGGAACCACTATGAACTGGAAAACTCGCATTCACGAAGCTTTTGCCGACCATTTGGCCATTTGCCAAACGCTCCAAAACGAAAACCCTCATTACAATTGGGTGGGATTTTATTGGATGGATTCTGACGCCCGGATGCTCGAACTTGGGGCCTACGTAGGGGCTAGCACGGACCACACCCGCATTCCTTTTGGCAAAGGGATTTGTGGGCAAGTGGCGGAAAGCGGAGAGGTCTTCGTCGTGCCAGATGTGCATGCGCAAGACAATTACTTGGCCTGCTCCATCGAAACGCAGTCCGAAATTGTTGTACCCATCTACAAAGACGGGGATCTCATCGGTCAACTCGACATTGATAGCCACACCAAAGGTGCTTTTGGCCCTGCGGATCAAGCCAAACTGGAAGCCGTCTGCCGGGCGGTGGCCGAAGCCTTGTAAACGCCTTATTGATTGAATCGAATGGCCTCGACGGGATCAAGTCGGGCCGCCATGGAAGCGGGCGCAAGGCCGGACAACAGACCGATGGCCGCGGACAACAAGACTCCTGTGGCGACGTTGCTCACACTCATGGCCAATTCAAAGCCCGATATCGCGGTGCCCGCCGCCATCAATCCGGCCACGAGGATCAGCCCTGCCACCCCTCCCACAACCGACAAAAGCGTCGATTCAACCAGGAACTGAGTGAGGATAAAGACCCGAGTGGCTCCGAGGGCTTTTTGGATGCCTATTTGACCCGTTCGCTCGCGTACCGAAACGAACATGATGTTCGCAATACCAAAGCCGCCCACGAGGATGGAAAATCCACCGATGACCGTTCCAGCCATGCCGATTGCACCAAACATGGTGTCCAAGCCCTGTGAAAAAACGGAGGATTCGTTCAAGGTAAAATCGTCTTCTGAAATAGGTTTGAGGCGGCGGATGGCCCGCATGTGCATGCGGAGGTCTTCTTTAAGTTCCAAGGTGGTGTATCCGGGTTTGACCTTCGCCTGAATGGCCGACCCCCCCATTTCATCCCCCTTGAGCGCCGTGAACAGCGTCGCGGGAATAAGCATCTTCGTATCATGGCTTTGGCCAATCAGATTGGCTCCTTCCTTCGGCAGAACACCAATGATGACAAAGGTTCGGCCAAAGCATTGGACACTCTCGCCCACGGCATTTCCCGTTGGAAATAGCCCCGAGGCAATGTCGGCGCCGAGCACTGCGACATTTCGACCCGAATTCATTTCACCTTCAGAGAAATAACGCCCTTTTTCCAAGTTGAGGGCGTTTAATGCACCATAGTGGTACGTCACCCCATTGACTTCCACGCGCTCTACACTCGAGTTGCCCATTTTAACCGTCTCATTGCTTCCAACGATGTAGGTGATGAAATCGGCTGTTCTAGGGCTGCGTGCGTGGAGGCGCTTGAAGTCATTCATGCCCACTTCCGGGCGCTGGAAATATTTCCACCACGCATATTCCCCGTCCCCTCCGCCCCAAGGCCATTTTTGAACGTATACCACGTCACTCCCCAAGCTGTCCACGGATTGCCGAATGTTCCGCTCAAGGCTGTCTACAATGGCATAGACTGCGATGATGGCGAAGATGCCAATGGTGATTCCCAGCAGGCTTAAAAAGGTTCGCAACCGATTGGAAACCAATGCCATCCAGGCGAAGCGGAAGGATTCAGAAAGGAGGGCGGATATTTTGCGCATGAGCCCTGAAAATTACAAAGTCCATGCCATGGAATCCCTACCTTTGATTTTTGATTTTTTCTCGTCCATGTCTGTGCTCACTCCTGTCCGTTCTGCTTTGATTTCCGTCTTTCACAAGGACGGTCTTGCCCCCATCCTTCACGCATTGCACGAACAGGGGGTGGCCTTGTATTCCACAGGGGGCACCCAAGCATTCATCGAGTCGGAAGGACTTCCCTCCACCCCCATCGAAGACGTGACGGGATTCCCGAGCATCCTGGACGGCCGGGTCAAGACCCTCCACCCGAATGTCTTCGGGGGAATTTTGTGGCGCCGGAGCCATCCCGCCGATGCACAAACGGTCGCTGAGCGCAACATCCCCAGCTTTGATATGGTCATCGTGGACCTTTATCCTTTTGAGGATACGGTGGCTTCGGGAGCATCCGAAGCGGATATCATCGAGAAAATTGACATCGGAGGTATCTCCCTCATTCGCGCGGGGGCTAAAAACTTTACGGATGTCTGGATGGTATCCTCGCGCCGAGACTATGCAGACGTCCTGCGCATCCTCACGGAGCAAGGGGCTCAAACCACCTTGGCGCAGCGCAAAGCTTTTGCTGCCCGGAGCTTTCAAGTCAGTCACCACTACGATGGGGCGATTGCTGCCTGGTTTGCCGACGGATCCAAGCCCTTCCCGGGTCTACCTGGCGAGCGCCGGGCACTTCGTTATGGGGAGAACCCCCACCAGCCGGCATGGTTTATTGGCAACCTGGACGAACTCTTCATCCAGCACAATGGCAAAGAGCTCAGCTACAACAACTTGTTGGACATCGATGCGGCGATGCTTTTCTGCGCTGAGGGCGGCGAAGATCCTACGGTAGCCATCATCAAACACAACAATGCTTGCGGCATGGCCTCTGCCGATACCTTGAGCCAAGCTTGGGATCGCGCATTGGCCGTTGATCCGGTGTCTGCCTTTGGAGGTGTGATCGCCTGCAACGAGACCATTGAGGAAGAAACGGCTACCAAAATGAACGATTTGTTCTTTGAGGTGGTCATCGCACCACGGTATAGTCTGGGGGCTTTGGACATCTTGAAGAGCAAGAAAAACCGCATCATTCTCGAAAGCCAGCCCTGTGACTGGCCCCAGCATTTGGTGCGTTCCACCTTGAATGGCGTCCTTCTCCAAGCTCGTGACAGCCACCGCGACAGTGAAGCGGATTTGACGGTAGCCACGAAGCGCGCACCCTCCGCGCAAGAAGTCGACGATTTGCTTTTCGCTTCCGCCGTGTGCAAGCACACGAAGAGCAATACGATTGTTTTGGCGAAAGACCGCCAGCTCATCGCGAGCGGAACAGGCCAAACCTCGCGTGTAGACGCCTTGAAGCAAGCGATTCAGAAGGCGGAATCTTTCGGAATTTCACTCGAAGGTGCCGTGATGGCCTCCGATGCATTTTTTCCTTTCCCAGATTGTGTGGAAATTGCATACGAAGCTGGTATCCGGGCAGTGATACAACCAGGAGGATCCATTAAGGACCAACTGAGCACCGATTACTGTGACGCCAACGGCATGGCTATGGTCATGACGGGCATTCGCCATTTTAAACATTGACATACGAAGACCATGGGACTGTTTGACTTTTTGACCTACGACATCGCGATTGACCTCGGAACGGCCAATACGCT
>Ga0075461_10000357_pt1 | contig 12551 bp, 8 predicted proteins | sample DEB08_DNA_6_FD_74788 | JGI IMG/M metagenome (GOLD analysis project Ga0075461, IMG submission 74788) | Aqueous microbial communities from the Delaware River and Bay under freshwater to marine salinity gradient to study organic matter... | ecosystem: Environmental > Aquatic > Marine > Coastal ...
GCAATGCCACCCTCTCCAGCCGTCTGGATGCCTACGACGATCCGGAAAAAGCCCGGCGATGGTTCGAACGGCTCGAGCAGGTGCGCTTGGATGCCTGTATTCGACGGACGTTTCCGGGGCTCGCCCGTCAGATGGATGACTTCATGGATGATGCCCATCGGGAGGACGAAAAATGGGGTGAATGGATCGCGCCGCTGCAAGACCCCGCCGCCTCGGTGGAGGACACCCTCAAACTGGTCGAGCACGCCTACCAAAGTCCCATGACCCTTCCCGCGATGACCCCCTGGTCCTGCACCATCGACTTCCTGGGAGCAGAAAGAGCCACTCAGGCACGAATCGAAAAGCAAGAAAAAAAGTTGCGGGAGGCTCTGGCTCAATGGCTTGAGCTCGATCCGGTTAGCGACGACCTACCGGACGATATGACGATCTCAAAAGCGCCGGGCGATGACGACAAGGAACAAGTGTTTCTGATCAACGCGAACGGAGAGTCTCTGGAACCGCCTGACGAGATCCAGGAGATCCTTCAATCCATGGCGCTTGATCTCGACCCGGGATCGATATCGGCACGCTCAGGCGCCGGAACAGATGATCACTACGACCCCTCGGTTCAGGCGGAGTCGCGGGAAACCGTTTCGCAGGGCAACACCGATCCGGCGAGCGACGTGCTTTTTTACGACGAGTGGGACTTTCGGCGAGGACATTACCGAAAGCACTGGTGCCACCTAAAAGAGCACGACATGCCGGCTGGAAAAAGCGACTTTTTCGCCGAAACCCTCGAGAAACACCGAGGATCCGTGCTGTCTTTGCGCCGCAGTTTCGAGGCCCTTCGCAACCGGTCGCAGCGCTTGCGGCGACAAAACTCGGGTGATGATATCGATCTGGATGCCTTGATCGAGGCCCGGGTCCAGGCGTTTGCTGGCGAGGAAATGAGCAGCGATATTCTTTCTCGCCTGGAACGGCGCGAGCGGGACATCGCGGTTATTTTTATGGTGGATGTCAGCGGTTCCACAAAAGGCTGGATCAACGACGCGGAACGTGAATGCCTTATCCTGCTATGCGAAGCGCTTGAGATTCTCGGTGACCGATATGCGATTTACGGCTTTTCCGGAATGACACGAAAGCGATGCGAACTTTATCGGGTAAAGGAAATAACCGAGCCGTACTCTGAGGAAGTCAAAGCGCGGATAGCGGGAATTGAACCGCGGGACTACACGCGAATGGGTGTCACGATTCGCCACCTTACCCGACAACTGAATCAGGTCGCCGCCAAGACCCGGTTACTGATCACACTTTCTGACGGGAAGCCCGATGACTATGACGGCTACCGCGGCGAGTACGGTATCGAGGATACGCGGCAGGCGTTGATCGAAGCCAAACGATCAGGGATTCATCCGTTTTGCATCACGATCGATCAGCAGGCCCGAGAGTACTTGCCACACATGTACGGTGCGGTCAATTACACCCTCATAGACGACGTCGGGCAGTTGCCGACCAAGGTCGCCGGTATCTACCGACAGTTGACCGTGTAGACGAGCTTCGTTTTTCCCGCACCATAGCGAGCTCATCAAAAAAATTTGACCTCCCTATATGTAGGGCGTATTCTCCCCCTCACGCCACAACATGTAGTGTTATCGGCTAGGCCCGCCAAAAATAAGTGGCGTTTAAAACATGGGGCCAACTAAGGATTGATGTAGGAATTCAGGGATCTTTGGGTCAACGATGACTCGTGTCCCAGGGATTGCTATGGCAAAAAAAGATAAATAAATAAACCGCATCAGACCACACACATCAATGAAAACAGCCACCAACCTAAATCAGGCCAGCCCTTCAGAAGAGATCTCTTTTCAGAGCGCCTCGGTTGATATATGGGACAAAAAATATCGCCTGAAAACCAAATCCGGTCAGGCCCTCGATACCGATATTGACGGGACTTACCATCGGATCGCCAAAGCGCTAGCCGAAACCGAAGCGCCCGAACAGCAAAGCGAGTGGTTCGAATCATTTTTGTGGGCGCTCAGAAACGGCGCGATCCCAGCAGGACGCATTGTGTCCAACGCTGGCGCCCAAGAGCACAAGCCGGCAACCAGCACCATCAACTGCACCGTGTCGGGAACAATTCCGGACTCAATGAACGGCATTCTGGGTCGTACGCACGAAGCCGGACTTACCCTTAAAGCCGGCTGTGGCATAGGCTATGAATTTTCGACGCTGCGACCGAAGGGCGCTTTCGTCAGTGGCGCTGGCGCGTACACGTCCGGCCCCTTGTCCTTCATGGATATCTACGATGCCATGTGCTTTACCGTATCTTCGGCTGGTGGTCGCCGCGGCGCCCAGATGGGAACCTTCGATATTGCCCACCCGGACATCACTGACTTTATCCGCGCCAAGCGGGAGGACGGTCGACTGCGGCAGTTCAATTTGTCCTGCCTGATCACAGACGAATTCATGCAGGCCGTAAAGGACGACAGCGACTGGGAACTGGTATTCCCCGCGAACGAGGCGGAGCTGGCGGAAGACGACACGCGCGTGGTCTGGCGCTCTTGGCCCGTAACCGATGGTTACCGTACAAATGAGATAGGTCAGGTCGCCTGCAAGATCTATCGATCCATACCCGCGCGCCGACTCTGGAACCTGATCATGGCGTCGACGTATGACTATGCAGAGCCCGGATTCATCTTGATCGATCGAATTAACGAGATGAACAACAACTGGTTCTGCGAGGATATTCGCGCCACGAACCCGTGCGGTGAGCAGCCGTTACCGCCTTATGGCAGCTGTCTTTTGGGATCGATTAACCTGACGCGCTTCGTTGACGAACCGTTTACCGACGAGGCCCGTTTTGACTGGGACCGCTTCCGAAAAGTCGTGGCGATCTTCTCAAGAATGCTGGATAACGTGGTCGAAGTACACGGACTTCCGCTGGAGCAGCAGGGCAACGAGATCCGCCATAAACGCCGGCACGGCATGGGCTTTTTGGGCCTCGGATCCGCAATGACCATGCTTCAGATGAAGTACGGCGAGGCGGACTCTCTCGAGTTCACGGAGCGCGTGGCCCGAGAAATGGCGGAGGTCGGCTGGGAAACCGGCCTGGCGCTTGCCAAGGAAAAAGGGGCAGCCCCCATCATGCTGGAAACCTTCGAGGTGACTGCAGAGATGCTGGCCCGTCGCCCAGAGATGGCGAAGGATGGCTACAAGGTTGGGGATCGGGTGCGCGGGTCGGTGCTGATTGCAAAATACAGCCGCTACATGCAGCAATTCGATTCGGCGCTGACAGATCAAATTGCTGAACACGGCGCGCGTTATAGTCATCACACCTCGATTGCACCGACCGGTACGATCAGTTTGTCACTGGCCAATAATGCAAGCAACGGCATTGAGCCGTCCTTCGCACATCTTTATAGCCGTAACATCATTCGAGAAGGGCGCAAAACAAAAGAGAAGGTGGATGTGCTGTCTTACGAGCTCCTGGCCTATCGTGCGCTCGTCAATCCCGATGCCGCGCCCGGCGTGGAAGGGGCGAACGCGCTGCCGGATTACTTCATTAGCGCGGACGACATTACGCCGCGCCAGCATGTGGACGTGCAAGCGGCTGCCCAGAAATGGATCGACTCGTCCATCTCCAAAACGGCAAACGTTCCGACCGACTTCCCTTTCGAGGACTTCAAAGACATCTATATGTACGCCTACGAGAAAGGCCTCAAAGGCTGCACGACGTTTCGTTTCAATCCTGAAGTGTTCCAGGGCGTGTTGGTCAAAGAAGAAGATCTTGCCAATACCACTTATCGCTTCACGCTGGCCGACGGTGAAGTGGTGGAAGTAAAAGGCAACGAAGAAATTGAGTACGACGGCGAAATACACACCGCGGCGAATCTCTTTGATGCACTCAAGGAAGGTTATTACGGCAAGTTTTAGGCCTTTCGAAGATCGACCAGACCCACGACAGAATCAATCGTTTTAGGAAATCAGAAAAACATGGCTATCAAGATTGCCAAAACCATATCGGATTTCGAGGTCGTTTCGCCCGCAGCGACCGAATCTAAGAAAGAAGCGCCCGTCGCTGAGCCGGCGGTACTGCTGACAGGTAACGACGGCCTGCCAGCGAATGTGGTGCAGATGCATGAAAAGGTCGAACGGCCGGAGATGTTGGTCGGCAGCACCTACAAGATTAAGACGCCGCTCTCTGATCATGCGCTTTACGTCACCATTAATGACATCGTCCTGAATCCGCAAACGCCGTATGAAAAACGCCGGCCGTTTGAGATCTTTATCAACTCCAAAAACATGGACCACTTCCAGTGGATCGTGGCGCTTACGCGCATCATCTCGGCGGTGTTTAGAAAGGGCGGTGACGCCACCTTTTTGGTCGAGGAGCTTCGAAGCGTTTTTGATCCTCAGGGCGGGTATTTCAAGCGAGGCGGCAAGTACACGCCATCTCTGGTCGCCGAAATCGGCGACGCGATTGATAGCCATATGCGCATGATTGGCATGATCCGTGATGATGGCCTGGACGAGCACCAGCAGAAATTGATCGATGAAAAACGTCGCGAGTTCGAGAGCCGCACGCAAGCTGCCGCGCAGGTCGAAACCACTCTGAACGAAGAAGCACCAGCCTTCCCGCCCGAATCACGCCTGTGCATGAAGTGCCAGACGAAAGCCGCTGTCCTTCTCGACGGCTGTATGACTTGCCTCAACTGCGGCGATTCGAAGTGCGGGTAAAGGTCCGGACGGCTCGATAACCCGCGCTCCAACAGTACACAAGGGCTGCATCGCCTTCTGTCGAGCTCCCTCGATGAGGCCACCACAAACGATGGTCGGCACCCTTAAGCACGGGCTGGCACACTCTCGCGTAGCCAGAGACGTGGCGTAATCGACGTCCGCAACGGTATCTTGCGTACTCGCTGCTTGCCCCAGGCCGGTTGAGCCGCAGGCAGACCCTTATCCGGTCGAGCGGACCTCATTAAACTAGGGCCTATGTCCTCGGCACCTCTTGCTATTCGTAATTTTCTCGCGCCGCTCGCAAGGCCCGCGACGATGGCTTGGATTCGGTATTTTCGTTACCGAACCTATCGCACCATCATGGCCCCCAGGGGTGATGCAAAACCTGCCGGCCGCGGCTTTGAGGCAGTCGCCTTTGACCCGAAACTTCGGGTTCGACCCCTGCGGGGCAAGCTTAGGCCTGGCTGGTACTTGATCTCCTATCGAGCCCATACCGGCTTTACGGATAGTCTTTTCGTTCCCAAGATTTATCCGCTGGATTCCGTCGAAAAACTTCCACCCCCAAGGCAGGTACCCGGCAATTTCGGAGGGATCCCGGACAGCATGGCTCAGGTCCAGCTTCAACCTGACGCAAGACCCGCAGCCGAAAAAAACACTATCAATTTGCGGGCCCATTTTCCAGGCGCCACACGACACCTCGTTTACTACGACCTGGGACCCGATGGCTTTCGATTTGATCCGTTCGATCTTGAGTACCCCCGCACTCGACTTCCCAATCTAGGATGGTTTTCGATCGATGACTTCACGCTGACCTATCTGGGCAAGATTCACCTGCTTCGTTACTGCCTGACGCAGGGCACCCTGCGAGCCACGCGGTGGCGAAAAGAGATACGCGTTCTTCTCGGTTTGCTTTTTGGGAGGGGTGCCGGCGCATTTTTTCGATGGCTTTGTCATCGAACATACCGCACCATTCAGCCCACGATTTCACTGACCGCCTGGCTCACCTTTCTGCGGTCGAACCGCGGTGTTGACCTCTCACATCGCGATATTGTCGCCCACCCAAAAGCGCCCCGTATCAAGATCCTGCTTCGGGCAGACCCATGCCGTGGACCTCAATTCCGACGGTTCATCGACGCTGTGATCAACCAGGAATACCCTCATTGGGAGCTCTTTATCTGGCCACTTGCGGGCTCCGCTGGGCTAACGCCTCTGGATCGCTGGTACTGCCGAGACGCTCGAATTCAATCTGTACCGGCGGATCGAGCGCCAGTTCTGACTCAATCGTCTGACCACTTCTGGTGCGTGATGGATACCGATCATCTACTGGATGGCTCAGCGCTGATGCAATTTGCAAAATCCATCGTGAATCAGTCCCCGGACATCGTTTATGCAGACGATGCGGAACTCAGCTGGGATTCAGAGCGTGTCATCCGCATCAACTTGAGGCCCGCCTTTAGCCTTGACCATTTTTTAGCAAACGCGTTTACCGGCTTGCCGACTCTTGTTAGAGCATCGAAACTGAGCCCGTCGCGAGGTCCCTGGACCGATCTGGATGCCTACCAGATCTCGGAAGCCCTAGTGCTTGACGCGCTGGCCCGGTGCGAGAAAGTCCTGCACATCCCAGATGTTCTGCACTCCCACATTCGAGACAGAAATCAAACGCCCCACAAGCGTCTTGGCGCCGAATCGATTAACGACTACCTTCAAAAAATGGGCATGGCGGACGCAAAAGTTGAGCCCGTTGCCGACAGCAATGTCTGTCGAGTGCGCTTTGCACGACCCTCCAAAGGTAAAACCGCGATCATTATCCCCACCAAAAACCAGTGTGGGCTCCTGAAAAACACTATCCGATCGATCCAGCAAACGGTACCGGCACATCTTTTTGATCTGATTGTGGTCGATCATGACTCCGACGATCCAGAAACGCGCGTTTATTTGAATCAGCTTAGAGACAACGCTTATGTTGTCCGCGCTACTGGAGCGTTCAATTTTTCTCGACTGAATAATTTGGCGGTACGCCAACTGAGCACCACTTATGACAGCCTGCTCTTCATGAATAACGATGTGGAGGCGCTACAGTCCGGCTGGTTGGAGAGCATGCGCGATAAGTTGTCTCGACCAGATGTGGGCGTGATTGGCGCCGTATTGCTTTACCCGAGCCAATCCGACGACGCTCAGGCAAAGGACCGCGCTCGCCCATGGGCAGGACATCACATTCAGCACGCAGGCGTCGTCCTAGGGATCGGCGTCGCTGAGCATTTCATGAAACTTGAACGGTTCGCGGATGCTTACCGACCAAACCCGTCGGACACCGGGGCGCAACCGGCCCTGGTGACCCGCGGATTCAGCGCCGTCACTGCTGCCTGTCTTATGATCAAGCCAGCCGTGTTCGAAGCAGCAGGAGGCTTTGACGAAAATCTCAAAGTCGCTTTTGGAGATGTCGACCTTTGCCTGCGCGTCAGCAACATGGGGTACCGGATTCTTTGCGACGGCGAAGCCGTCCTGATCCATCATGAGTCAGCGAGTCGCGGGAAAGGCGAGGATCTGGATCCGCATCTTGAGGATTCCGCTGAATTCGAGCGGCGCTACGGTTTGGATATTCGACTGGGCGACCCCTTTCACCACCCCCTGCTGGCCCAAAATAATTTTCGATACCGCCCCATGCGAAGCCCGGTGCGAGCGATCGATCCTGTTTATCGAGTGGTCACTCACCCGGTCTCTCGTCCGCACGACTGATTCATGCGAACATTGGATTCTGGCGAAGTAAGTCCACTCAGCGTCACCCACACGTTTGAGGCCCCTCGGACGCTAACCCCATTGTAGATCCCACCACAAACGATCGAATAGAGTTCAGATATGAGTAACGCCAAGACCTTCGGCTTCGATACCTTGAGCCTGCACGCCGGCCAGCAGCCGGACCCCGCCACCGGGGCTCGAGCCACCCCGATTTATCAGACCGCATCGTACGTATTCAAAAGTCCGGATCATGCGGCATCGCTTTTTAACGTCGAACGGGCAGGGCACGTCTACTCAAGGATCACCAATCCCACGACCGCAGTGCTGGAAGAGCGAATCGCGGCACTGGAAGGCGGGGTGGGCGCCATTGCCACGGCCAGCGGTCAGGCCGCCTGTCATCTGGCCATTGCAACCATCCTTGGCGCCGGCGATCACATCGTTTCCTCTCGCGCTATTTATGGCGGCACTCATAATCTTCTGGATTACACCCTGCCACGCTTCGGCATCACGACCACATTTGTGGATCCCCGGGATCCGGACGCCTTCGCTGCGGCCATCCAACCCAACACGCGCCTTTTATTCGGTGAAACCCTGGGCAACCCGGGACTGGATGTGCTGAATATCCCGGCGGTGAGCGATGTCGCCCATGCGCACGGCCTGCCGCTTCTGATCGACTCCACCTTCACGACCCCGTATCTCTGTCAGCCGTTCTCGTTGGGCGCCGATCTGGTGTTCCACTCCGCCACGAAATTCTTGAGCGGCCACGGCGTCATCATCGGTGGATTGGTGGTCGATAGCGGCAGCTTCGACTGGGCCGGATCCGGCAAATTCCCCACGCTAACCGAACCGTATGCCGGCTTCCATAATATGAACTTTGTGGAAGAGTTTGGCCCCGCCGCCTTTATCAACCGAGCCCGTAAGGAAGGCGCTCGCGATTTTGGAGCCTGCATGAGTCCCTCCACCGCCTTTCAGGTGTTGCAGGGTATGGAGACCTTGCCGTTGCGAATGCAGCGACACATCGCGAACACCCGGGCGATCGTTGAGTTTCTGGCAAATCATGAAGCCGTCGAGTGGGTCACGTACCCGGAGCGGCCGGATCACCCTGATCATGATCTTGCAAAAGAGCTACTGCCCAAGGGGTGTGGCGCTGTTTTCAGCTTTGGAATCAAAGGGGGTCGCGAGGCCGGCCAGCGGTTTATCAGTCGGGTTGAGTTACTCTCGCATCTTGCCAACGTAGGTGATGCCAAATCTCTCGTGATTCACCCCGCGAGCACGACCCATCACCGCATGGACGCCGCTGCTCTGAAGGCGGCAGGTATATCGGAGGGCCTTGTTCGTTTGTCGATCGGGCTCGAGGATCCAGACGATCTCATGGAAGATCTCGATCGAGCGCTCAAAGCCTCGCAGAAGGGATAGCGGTCATGCGAGTGAATACATCCTTCGGCGAGCTCTTCGTCTACACCGGCGCGCGCGAGCATCAGACAAACCAGCCTGCTGTTGTGTTCGTCCATGGAACCGGGATGGATCACACGGTCTGGGTTCTGCCTTCGCGCTACTTCGCGCGCCACGGCTACAACGTTTTGTCCCTTGATCTGCCGGGCCACGGTAAATCGGCAGGAAGCCCGTGTTCGACCATCGATGAAATGGCGGACGCGGTCGTCGAGACCATGGAGGCGGCGGGTATTTCGTCGGCAGCCCTGGTGGGGCACTCCATGGGCTCACTGGTAACGCTGAGCGCAGCGGCCCGACATCCGGACCGTGCACGCGCACTGGCCTTGATTGGAACAACAGCACCTATGGGGGTCCACCCCGCCATGATGGCGTCCGCGGCCAACAATGACCACGATGTGATCGACATGATCACCTACTGGGGTTACAGCAAATCAGCCCAGTTGGGTGGCAATGAAAACCCCGGCATGTGGATGGCTGGCACGACCCTTCGCCTTCTGGAAAAAGCCAGAGACGATGTGATCCATTACGACCTTAAGGCCTGCGAGGGTTATGCGACGGGACAGGATCATGCAAGGGCGATACAGTGCCCGACGCTGTTCATACTCGGTGATCGTGACATCATGACGCCCATGCGATCGGCCCAGAAACTGATCGACGCGATACCCGATGCCAAAGTCTGTCGCATGCAAAAAACCGGGCACTCACTCATGATGGAACGACCGGATGCGCTGCTGGACGCGTTAATCACGATTGTTTGATCGCCTGAATCAGAAGTCATAAAACATCATAAAATAAATAGATGAGCGCATTTCTGGTAGCCGACGTCAGCCCCTCGGACATGCAGGCCTACAAGGAGAGCGGCTACCTCGAAGAGGTGCCGAAAATTGCGGCTCGATATGGCGGTGTTTATCGCGCCAGAGGTGGAACGATACGGATACTGGAGGGAGACTGGCAGCCCAAACGCTTGGTGGTCATCGAATTTCCAGGCTGGGACCAGCTAATGGCCTTCTATGACTGTGAGGAGTACCAACCCTACAAGACCATACGCCAGCGCCTGACTGAATCGCACATTGTGGCGCTTGAGGGCATCGATCAACTGCCTGAATAAACCGATTGACCTTTTGCCGGTGCTATTGACCCACCTGGCTCTCAACGTGTGCCAGGACATCCGGCGGAACCAGCACTTCTTCGCCCGCACCCGGTGGCGTCCACTTCAGCTGCAACGCCGACGTCCCTTTTTTCTGGTAGTAATTGATCCACAATTCATACCAACCCGGCACATCAATCACCACCGGTAGGAGTGGTGACCATCGGTTGCCGTGAATCTCCGGATCGATCCAGATTTGCTGACCGCCTATCTTGGCCTTTACGCCATCGTTCGATTCAATCCGAAACACATAGGTACCAACTGAATCAAAATGAATGATGCCACGAATATGCGCGCCTACCAGCATGGCCTGGTTGGCTGTCAACACATTCCCATCGCGGGTCCGATGAGCAATGTTGGCCAACGGCTCACCGATTACCGGATGACGCAAGGTTTCGAGCTCATCCACGTGCACGTACCGCTCGTATGAATACGTGACGGCGAGCCCCGGCTTTATCTGAGCCGCCGCCGGTTGGGGTGAAAAAGGGGCGGCCCCTACAATGGGATCAACTGCCCAGCCTGGCTTGGTCGAAACCAAAAGCACGAACAACGCCAGCACGGCTCGCGCGATCCCGGGTCGGCAAATGGGTTTGAGTGCGGACACCATGGCAAAACGCATCGTTATCTCCTGATCGCTCCTGACGTTTAACGGACAAGCCACGCCGTACCGAAGGGGTGGTTTATGGTGATTCTATCGGCCAGAAAGGGTTTGGCCAGCCGAGCCGGCGCAAAAAAAAGCCCCGCCAAGAGCGGGGCTTTTATCAGGCTGTTTAAAGCCGGATGGGCGACTTACATCATGCCGCCCATACCGCCCATACCGCCCATGTCACCGCCCATCGGAGCCGCCGGCTTGTCTTCCGGAATTTCCGCCACCATCGCTTCGGTGGTGATCATCATGCCGGCGATAGACGCCGCATGCTGCAGGGCCACGCGCGTGACTTTGGTCGGATCCAGGATGCCCATGGCGATCATGTCGCCATACTCGCCGGAGCCGGCGTTGTACCCGTAGTTCCCGTCTTGGCTCAGTACGTTGTTCAACACCACAGAGCCTTCTTCGCCAGCATTGGCAACGATCTGGCGCAGCGGCTCCTGAATGGCGCGCTCGACGATTTTGATGCCCATGTCCTGATCGTGATTCGCGCCTTTCACCTCGGCGACCGAAGCGATACAACGGACCAGGGCGACACCGCCACCAGGTACCACGCCTTCTTCCACCGCAGCGCGAGTCGCGTGCAGGGCGTCTTCGACGCGGGCTTTCTTCTCTTTCATTTCGACTTCGGTCGCGGCACCCACTTTGATGACCGCCACACCGCCAGCCAACTTGGCGACGCGCTCTTGCATCTTCTCTTTGTCGTAGTCAGAGGTCGCTTCTTCGATCTGCACACGAATCTGGTTGACCCGAGCCTCGATGTCGCTGGCCGAACCGGCGCCGTCGATGACCGTGGTGTTTTCCTTGCTGACCTGCACACGCTTGGCAGAACCCAGATCTTCAAGGGTAGCGGCTTCCAGACTCATGCCCACTTCCTCAGAGATGACCTGACCGCCGGTCAGGATAGCAATGTCCTGCAGCATGGCTTTTCGACGATCGCCAAAACCAGGCGCTTTCACAGCACAGACCTTGACGATACCGCGGATGTTGTTCACCACGAGCGTGGCGAGCGCTTCACCCTCGATATCCTCCGCGATAACCAGAAGCGGACGACCGGCTTTGGCGGTGGCTTCCAGAACCGGGAGCATGTCGCGAATGTTGGAGATCTTCTTGTCGTGAATCAGGATCAGCGGGTTCTCGAGGTCCGACTGCATGGATTCCTGGTTGTTGATGAAGTAGGGCGACAGATAACCACGGTCAAACTGCATGCCTTCCACGACATCCAGCTCATTTTCCAGGCTCTTGCCTTCCTCAACCGTAATCACGCCCTCTTTGCCCACTTTCTCCATGGCCTCGGCGATGATGCCGCCAACGGACTCGTCCGCGTTGGCAGAAACCGTACCCACCTGGGCAATTTCTTTGTGATCAGAGCAGGGCTTGGAAATGCCGGCCAGCTTTTCTACGGCCGCAGCAACGGCTTTATCGATACCGCGCTTGAGATCCATCGGGTTCATGCCGGCGGCGACAGACTTCATACCTTCCCGAAGCATCGCTTGAGCGAGCACGGTTGCGGTGGTGGTTCCGTCTCCCGCAACGTCAGAGGTCTTGGACGCCACTTCTTTCACCATCTGGGCACCCATGTTCTCAAATTTGTCTTTGAGCTGGATTTCCTTCGCCACGGAGACGCCGTCCTTAGTAATGGTGGGCGCACCGAACGACTTATCGAGCACGACGTTACGACCTTTGGGGCCAAGCGTCACTTTCACGGCATCCGCAAGCGTGTTCACGCCGCGCAATTTGGCGGCACGGGCGGCTTCGCCGAATTTCACTTCTTTAGCTGACATTATTTTTATCCTTTAAAAATGTTTTCGATTCGAACGGTCTGATGACAGTTGAGATCAGCCTTCGATG
>Ga0075461_10000397_pt1 | contig 12122 bp, 17 predicted proteins | sample DEB08_DNA_6_FD_74788 | JGI IMG/M metagenome (GOLD analysis project Ga0075461, IMG submission 74788) | Aqueous microbial communities from the Delaware River and Bay under freshwater to marine salinity gradient to study organic matter... | ecosystem: Environmental > Aquatic > Marine > Coastal ...
CGGCACCAAAGTAAAAACCCAGAATGATCATCATCGCATAATTGATGCTGAATTGTTCCATCACTTTAGTCACAGCATCTGGATCGCCTTTACCCACGATTGTCATCGTCAGCACGATGATATAACTCGCCAGAAACGTAAAGCCAAACATCAATGCCAGATAGCGTTGTGCCAGCTTAAATGGCGCATAGGCATTCATCAGATCGATGCGTGCTTTGCTCTTCGCGGCAATCTCCTCTTCAGTGCTGGTATGCATATCATCGATCAGCTTCATACCCTGCTTGACGACATCGCCAGACCCTAAAATTTTACCTAATACTGCAAGCATATTAATAACTCCAAACATTCGGGCGCGGTGCGCCACCAAACGTGTCTAAATGCACAAACCGCGCACTGCCTTTTTGTTGCACGCCAATGCCGGTGAAACCCATCTGAAACGCCAGCCGCAACAATTCGTGCGCCTGTTGCCCGTTGCACGCTATATCAACCGCACAGCCCCGCGTATGCACTGACAGTTTGCCGGTCGGCTTGCTGGCTTCGATGCTGTGCTTCGGGCTGCGATAGCCGCTGGTGACGGTCATTGGCTGACCGTACACATCACGCAGTTCTTGCAGCTTTGCCATAAACGATGCTGACATATTGCATTCGCCGGTTTCGCTGCACGCAAATTCGTCTTTGCTAAAATTAGGATACTTTGACCAATCCATTCATCTGCCTCATTTCCATAATGACATCAACCGCGTGATGCCAGCTATCAGCCTCGTTTTCAGCCGTAAACCGTGTCGGTGACACCCGTTTGGTTTTGTGCCGTAACAACGATGTGACGGGCATAAACAGGCAACGTCTTGATTGGGGCTGAACCAGAGCGACAATATCGTAATCCTCAATTGTTGGGCTGCGTTTGTTGCCGCCGTGACCAAGTTGGAAATGGCAAGACGGGCTTCGACGCCTAGTAGGTAAACACGGGTTCGATGCTTTAACTTGAATGCGTAAAATCGTTTCATCTTGAAAAGCTACCAAATCGATTGCGGTTTGCTGTGCCATTGCCACGCGCCAATCTAACGCCAAGATCGCAGCGGCGGCAATATGCTCACCAATTAGCCCAAGTGTCACCGACAACTAAATCGCCATAATCAGCCAAACAACACCGCCAAGTGTCAGTGCAATAAGCCCTGCAATCAACCCCCAAACAATCAAATTATCGATAAACTCTTGTCGCGCAATTTCTTCTTCTTTTTTGCGTTTTCTGATTTCGCCTTGCAGCCTGATGATCTGTTGCCAAGCGTTCATCCCGTAATGCCCGATCACGAAATTGCGTAATTCATTTTCCATCTGTTGCGCTTTTTTTAACGCAGCAAAACTTTCCAACGCCTCTTCTTCAACCGACCCAAAGCGACGCGATTTAGCTATGCCGTGTGATGTTTTGATGTTCTGTATGGCACCCATCCAGCGACCAAGATCGCCAGACATACTTTCGATCTCTTTACCGGCAGCAATGCCTTTTTTAAGCAAGTTATAGCTGGTCGTGGCGGCTGCTAATAATGTGACGGGATCCATTTTGCCACCTCAATGTTTGATTACTCCCGCACTAAATAAATCACCCAGATCAGCATAAACGTCTGGATCAGATCGATCATCGGTATGTGTATCATTTACGTTGCCTCATTCGCCATAAACGCCAGAACACTAACACCATCGCACCAAAAGCTGCTGTCATACCAAACCAGCTTTCAAGCGCGTCAACCCACATTGGCGCGGATAAGCCGGTGACTATTGTCGCAACGTCAATTTGGGTGTCGTTATCCATTTATCTGATCTTCTTGATCGTCATTTGTTGTGTCTATTTTATCATAATTAGCGGCAGCATCACAGCTCAAGCACATATGCTCCACCTCATCTGGCTTAAACTCTGTGCCACACGATTTACATTTATATTTATACATACAAAAAGCTCATTCTATTCGTCTGACGAAGCAATAAATGCTGCATAAGCGGCTTTACAATCACCCGTGAAAACAGCGGCGCAAACAGCAGAAACATCTGGATCTAATAATGTCAAATCTGCATTCGGATAAATTGTGGTGCGGTGAAAAGCACGACTAATTTCAACACCATCACGCTTAATCACAGTGGCTGTTCGCACTTGAACAACTGAATAAGTGCCTTTGTTAACAACTTCAATCTTATCATTTATGTTTTCTTCGGTTAGTGCCATAGTTTATCTCCTCTTGGCTTTTGGACTGTCCAACCCAAAGCATACGCAGTGAGTTAATATTAAACCATATAAGTTAAAGTAAATTGTATGTCAGATGTTCCAGCAGCATCCAAATCACCGTGATCTAATGCCGTGTCTGCAACATCATCACCGCAATGCGAAAACTGTATATATCCAGCTTGTACTGCCCGTGGTGCGAAATAATATCTATTTGTACCCTGTATAGCTACCGAATCCCAAAAAGCACTTCCAGTCGAATTTTCATTCACTGGCGTGAAAGGTAGTCCAGCTATCCTGAATTGACCTGCATCATCATTGCCCTTCGTTATGTTGGTAGCTATACCAATAAGCGTAACTAATCTCCCAACTCTAGTATATATTCCAGTCGAAGTTCCAATCGATGCGTTGGTTCCAGAACTTGTTTGTGGCGTTAAACTCCACGTGCCTTCTTCATAGAAATCTAGGTGATTTGAACCACCGTCAAATGATAAGCCAGAAGCATCAATTCGTGCAACCTCTGAACCATCAACCTCAAAGTCAATACGGCTATTGCTTTCAGTGTTATTGGGGTCGGCTTTGATATCTATGGTTCCAGACCCACCTAACACACCAATGTTTGCAACCTCAGCAGTGCTTGTGTAAAACTCAATGCCGCCCGTGCTAGTGCCACTGCCGCTAAATCTAAGATTGTTACCACTTGAACCGCCTATATCAATATCGGCTTGTGGCGATGTATTGTTGATGCCAATACGATTATTTGTGCTGTCAACATATAGCGTATTTGTATCGAAAGATATGTTTCCAGAGCCATCGATGCCAGCAAAATCAATCCACGCACTGTTTGCACTATCTCTGATTTTGTAAGTGTTGCTGGATGTGTCGAACCATAATTGATAAGCGTATGTGGTCGATGGCGCAGATGAACCCGCGCTTATTGTAGCAGCCGCTTCCAACGCATCATTTAAGTCAGATCTAAAATTAGGAAACGTCTGATTTGCAATATTAAAATCGTGCTGTGCCATTTATGTCCCCGTTGCAACGTAATCAAAGGTGCGACTGACTGCTGTGTTGCTGCTATTATAAAAAGTAATCGTAAATCCTGTCGCAGATTTACTTGTTATAGCATAATAGTCACCACTTTGCATATCACCTACAGAAATAGAAACAGCTCTAAGTATTTTAAAAGGCGACGCAAAGGTCACAGATTTCGCACCCGCCCCAGATACAATATCGTTGTCGCTCTCCGTGCGGATCGGCAAATTAGCTACCACTGTCAATTCGCTGATCTCAGGTGTTTCTTGTGCGTCTGTGCTTGTCAATACTGCTCTAAATCGTAAAGCGCGCGCGGTAAATGTTCCGACAACAAACTGCCGATATGCAGTCCAAGTTGGGCTTCCAGTCGGATCATCTGTGGTCGTGCTGATATACAAATTAACATCAACTGCACCCGCTGCTGGCGTCCCAAGATGCGTTGACAGTTGTGTGAATTTTAAGGTCGCGGTCACATTTGGGGTAAATACAGAACCTAAATCAATATAATTTGCAAAATCATATGTTCCAGTGCTTGCAATAAATCCTGTGCCGCCATCGAAAAGACCACTAGCGTCATCAAAGTTGCCAGCAACACTATCAAAAAGATTTGTTGTGTCTAATTGCAACGTATCATCGATAATGACCACGTCTGTTTTTGTGCCAGCAAATGTAGGGTGTTCGCTAACGCTATCAACAACAACAGAATTATCTATTTGATTGACTAATGCGACGCTAGTTGCAGCGGTTGCGCTTTGCCGACCAAATTTATTCTCAGCTTTTATAAGATATGTGCCGGTTTTAGCCGGAACGGTCACAGTATTTGTGGGTCGCGGAACCTTTTTTGTAATACGTTGGGCGTTGTTAAAAGTTGCGCCGCTGGTCAATGGGCTGTGACGAATAACATAGTGCGATAAATCAGAATCCGTTACAGCATCCCAACTTAATTCAGCAACCGCGCCAATTATATTCACACTAAAATTCGTCACATCAGACGCATTCGATGCCTGACCGACAATAGTGTGTTGCGTTGTTGCAAAAGGTGATTTTACGCCGAATGCGTTTATAATACGCGCCCTTATATCGTAGGTCGCACCAGCTTTTACATTTACAAGAGTAAAGCGTTCCGATTCGCCGACACCCAATGATTTATATTTGCTTTGCGTTGATAGCTTCGCTTGCACCTCAAAATTATACGCATAAACGCTAGTAGATGTAATGTCTGCAATCAAAACAGATATTGCTTGTTGATTAAATAATTCTAGTTCATCAGATGCTGTAATTGTTGGTGCCGGTAACGTGAACGGGTCTGGCAAATCAGTGTCATCGCTATCAAAATCATCTTCTTCAGCCGACCAACTATAAACTGCACTGTTTGTTTCTATTAAATCGCAGTCAACCGTCACTTCGCTTGTGCTAAAATTAAGCCGCCAACTAGCAACCTCAAAAACTTTATCTGTCCAACCAAAACGCGAATTTGTTATCATAACCGTATCACCGACCTCAAACTGAAACGCAGACATTTTGAATTTTGCTTGTACGGTTATCTTTTGACGATTTTGAAAAAGCACCTGCTTTGCAATGCGTTGCGCGGTTGCGCTGCTGGTCGTGTACGGCAAATCAAGATTCAAAAACCTTTGTTCATTATTGTCGGCAGCTTGAAAACTAGCATTTGTGACGGCTGGATAGTCTGTGGCTTGCCAGTCAGATGTAGGGCTAATAATCTGACCTTTAATTGCGTTGAAACTTTCGCGTGATGTGTTTGCAGTGTTAACAATCAGCCCAGAAGCAAGATCACTTTCATCAAGCGTGACGGTTGGCGTCACATATGCTCCGGCGCGAAGCGACCATTGCCCGTTTGAATAATACAAAGACCCGTTCAAACTGGTCAGCATTTCTTGAAGATTTGCACGCGGGGTGTTCGCGGTGTCGACAACGCCGTTAAAAGTATATCGTTTTTCTGTGCCACCGCCAGCTTTGGCAACATCTTCATCGCAAATGTTTGCTGCTGTTTCAAAGCTAGTCGTGTTGATTTCAGACGCACTAACACCTAGCCCATACTCTGTATCTAGCAGATAATTCCGGATGATCATTGCCGGATTTTGACTAAAAACCGTTGTGCCTGTTCGGGTGTCTCTAACTTTTCGACCGCGCACAACAGCCGAAATGTTTGGAACACCACCCTCGAAGGCATCTGCATTGTATGTTAAACGTGCATATATATATGCTTGATCTGTGAGCTTATGATCAACTGTCCATTTACCTAATGCTCTTAATTCTGCCGGTATTGCACCAGTGGTGCCTTTTGTAACGCCATAAACTTTGACCAGATTATTATATTTGTCTGGTGCCGTGACATCATTACCACTTAGCGTCAATTCTTCATCAGCGAAGTAAAATTCTTCGAAACTTTCGATTTCGTGCGCTGCCAAAACAATTACAACGTGTAAAAATTGATCATTATCAGTTGTATGTAAAAAAATAATCGTGCCGCCAACCCGCACTTCACCATACACAAGTTTGCGCGTTGAATTAGATGCCCGAGCTGACACCGTTTTCGATTGAGCAAGACCGTTTGATCCTAGATTGGGAAAACTCGGATCTGGCGCAAGCGCACGCTGCGCTGCTGACAAGGCTAGTGTGGCAGCGAAATATTTAATAGAAAAACCGAGTGCAATACTGCCCGCAGTGATCGTGGTTCCGGCCACAGCTCCGGCAATTAGCGCGGGTATTACAGGTGCCATATCAAATTCTCCACGCTTTTTTTGCAGCGGTGATTGGCAAAAACACTAAACCATCGTGACCCATTGCCGCCAGCTTGTTACCTATGACTAATGATAAGGCATCACCTTGATCTGTGTCTATAAGTGCAACATCGCCGCGCTGCGCTTTTGAAATATCAACTGCTTGCAACTTTTCAGAAACGCTTTTGTCCAAATCGCCCTTGCCGAATTTTATCAACGCTTTTAATGACCCCGTGGGTGTCTTATATTGACCGCTAAAATCTTCAAACCTTGACTGGCCGCACATCGCTATTTCTGCATTGAAACAGAATAAAGCACAATCCGCTTTTCCCCATTTAAATTTTTTATAACGCCAGTCTTCAATGTGCGCTGCAAGACGCTCTGGCCAATCTACTAGCCGCCCCATTTTATAGCTCTTTCTTGCAATTTATTAACAAATTTGAAGCCCAAGTCGGTCGCATCAATCTGTTTCTGATCTTCATCCGTCCAGCGTCTTATTCGCGCACGCTCTAAATCAATAAGTCTGTTTTCTGCGGCCAGTGAAATGTTGCAAGTCTGACCAAGTTCTTCGATTGACATTACGTCCATACGACCAGAAAAAACCTTATAGCTGTTGACGGTTGCGCCAGAGATTGTCCCAACAAAAATATTTGCTTCTCTGTATTGATAATTTTCAACCAAAGCCAATGACAAAATACTGCTATCAACACCAGATAATGTGATTGTGACGCCTTTTGCGCCAATTTCGGCAGTTTCTTCAATCTCTGAAATTTCTAAAACGCTTCCAGATCCATTATATGTGTTGCTGTCTATAGTTAGATCGCCGTAACCGTTCCACAAACGAACATTGCCGCTGTCAAATTTTAATTCAACAGCCATAAAACCGACAAAACTGGCATCAGAAAAACCAGATGGAACACCGCTTCTTGTCATAACGCCTCAACCGCAGCAAATGCTATTGAGTAAAATCCGCCAGTGTCTATATTCCAAACAGCTTCATTGGAAGCCAATCTGAAAACACCTTTTGCATCGCTAACAACAACTGTCGCATTGTTGGCTGGTGATGATCGTAAATCAGGCCAAAGATTTAATGTTGCACCCCCGCTGCCATCGGTGGTCACATTTTCAAGCACTTTATACAATTGCGCTGTTGAGCTGGAACCCAACTGAATGTAATCACCGGCAAGCAAATAGCCAACTTGTGAGGATGGCAAGCCATCGATGATTAGTTCATTTCCAGTTTGACCAGCACCATCCACACGGGGCGTTCCAGCAGTTCCCGATGCGGTTCCACGCGGCGTCGCACCATTTGGGTCGCCAAGCAAAAATGTGCCATATTGCCCGCGCAGTCGCAGCAAAAAAGCATTCCAATATTCAGCATCTTCACGCTTTAATGCCGGTATTGTGATCATTGCTGACCACCTTGCCCCAGCGTGACGCACCACTTGTTGCGAAAAATTAAACGGGCTTTCACTTACAGCAACGACATCTGTGGCAGTTATTTCGACGTTTGCAACGCCGGTCTGTGTTGGGAATGTTAGCGGGTACGTTTCAGCCATTTTCTATGCTCCGAATGCGCTTGCAAAGCTGCCGCCCCGCTGCCTTGCTTCAACCACAGCAGATTTAGCCGCATTTTTGATTTGCGGTAACAAGCCAGCAACTTCAGCGCGAACAGTCTGTGAAACCCCAGCCGACAGATTGATCGTTTGGTTTACTACAACACCGCCGCCGCCCAGCTTGTCATTTGGTACAACTGTGCCACTTCCCCGTGGGATAAACAACTCAGGACCAGCTTCGCCAACGATATACGGTCTGTTACGCATTGCGGGACCACCACTTGCCAACCCAGGCGGGATGTATGTGTTTGCACCTGCGCCTACTGTGCTGAAACCACCACCAAACATACCGCCAAGCGCACCCGCAAGCACGCCGGTTATCTGCTGCTGTATAAATATCCTCATCAAATCGCTAATGATGCTGGATGCCATCGATTTAAAAGCATCTTTGACTGACATTGTGCCTTGCATAACGCCCATCAAGCTGTCTTCAAGCCGGTTCATTCCACGCACTGCAAGATTGTCCAACTGTCCAGCGGTGTCGCGTGCGGCGTTTGCGTAATCTTTCAAACCGCTCCCGCCTTCGTGGGTCAATATAGTCACGCCTCTGATAGCTTCTTGCGTTTTTTCGGCTTCCTCTTTTACCCGCTCAAAACCGATTTTTGCATCTTCAAAAGCCTGTGATTGATCAATGATTATCTTTGGTGTTTGCTCCGCTTCAGTGTTTAATTCACTGTATGCGTCTGCTAATCCGCGCAGTTTAGCTTCAAATGTTTCGCCAAAACTGCTGCGATCCATTTCATCAAGCATACCCATAGAATTACGGGCAACCATATTGAAACCATCGATCAGCGCGTTGATCATATTGCGGAAACCGGCAATAGTGTTTGCAAACGCAGTCAGCAGTTTAACGGTCAAAAATTCTAAAATGCTGGCCAATATTGGCAACAATTTCGCGGTTATGATGCGGCCAATGCTGCTGAATGTTTCGCCCATACGCGCAAATCGATCATTTGCGTTTTCTGTGGCTTTGGCGTTCTCCTCAGTGAGTTCAAGCGTGAATTGATTAAACTCTTCACGCAGTTTGTTTAATTCTTCGCTGCCACCCTGCAATGTATTGATCAGGTTCACACCAGACCGGCCAAACAAATCAAACGCAATCCGCACGCGGTCAGCGGGGCTTTCGATCTGTGTTAACCTGTCAGAAACCAAGTTGAGCAATTCATTTGTCGGTCGCAGCTTGCCGTTAGCATCAGTAACGCTAATGCCCAACGCTTGAAACGACCGCAGACCAGTGCCGATGCCGGTGCTGGCTTCAGATATAGACCGATTGAAGCGTGTCAGACCTTTTTCAAGCTCTTCGGCTGACGCACCTGTTTGACCGGCGGCAAATTGTAACGATTGCAATTCATTGACCGTCATACCCAAACGGCTTGACGCTTTGGCCAGATCATCGATCTGATCTGCCATAACCTTCAGACCCGCGCCGACCCCAAGTGCCACAAGTGCGCCTTGCACGCTCATTATAGAGCGTCTGACGCGGCCTAGTCCTGCGGCAACCTTGCCAAATGCAGCGCGGGTTTTGTCAATGGCCGATATGGTAAATCTAAGATTTTGATCGGCCATCTTCCATCACCTTAAAATAAGCAAACCATTCATTCAATTCACTCAGCGTTAATTCTTCAATCTCGCCTTGTGTTTTGTGCAAACGATCCGCCAAGGCCATCATATTTAGCCGCAGCGGATCTTGCTTTAGTTTTTTTCAGCGTCCTCGATTGTATCAACATCGCCAAACATCTTGCCAGCAATGTCACTAATCAGCGTCACACTCTCTTTCATAAGATACATCTTATCTTCCAACGTGAACAGACGCTTGCCATCACCATCTTCAGCTTTTGCAATAATCAGATCAATCATACCTGTGATCGTCATATTGTTTAGAAAATCTTTGTGTTTTCTTTGTAGCTTGTCGATGTCTCCGGCGGTAATTGGGCTACAGTAAATGATCAACGCATTGTCATCTTCGCCCCACTCAACAACTTCGATCTGTTTTCGCTGCAACGCACGTCGCGCTGCGATCTGTTCTCCCAAGCCCATTATTTACCTCATCAAGTTACGGTTGTTTCAGTCAGACCGCCGGTGCCTTGAAAGCTATATGTGGCAGTCACGATACCGTCAGACGATACACCGATTGACCGGCTGGTGACAATAGCTGAACCGGTGAGCTTGTGGTCACCCGATGTATTGCCTTCCATTTGCAAATTTAAGACGATGGTCGAACCGGCTGTGCAGTTATTATGTGCGGTGTCAGTATCGTCAAAATAAGTTTCAACGCTGCCGCTGAAATCGGTGAAGCTGGCGACGTAGCTTTTATGGGTTGAACCCATACTTGTGTTTTCTATCGTGTCTGCGGTTTCATCAACAGAAAAGCTGATTACTTCAGCCATTGCGTCAGTGCCGATCAAGACGACACCGTCATTTCCTTTGAATGTTGCCATTGGTTTGTCTCCTTAAGCGGCATTTTCAACGTCATTTTCAACGGTTCGATATTCGACCGTCACAGTAAACCGACCCACGGCCACCGGCTGTTCACCGTCACCCGCAAAATCAGCTTCAAACGCCGTGATCTGTGCATCTTTGGCCAGATTTCCAAGCGTTATATCAGCGGCAATGGCTTCTTCCATTTGAACCGCAATAGTGTCCAGCGTGTTGTCATAATTTGACACGCCTTTGACGTATGCCTCAACAGCAACGTCCAAAACCCTGTTCACAGAACGTGGCAAGCCGATTGTATCATATTCGCTTGTCTCGCTCTTGGTGTATATGCACAACGCTGGCAGATTTGTTTCCTCAAGCGGAAATATCCGGCTTCGGAATACATTGCTGCCCGTTGTTGTCAGCCCCGTCAGCGTGGTCACGATTTCATCGCGTATCTGTTGTCTAACGTGGCTCATTGTTTCTCTAATACCAGTGTCGTCATACCAGTGCCGTCATCTTGCACAATGCGGATGGTGTAGCCCGTGGCGTCAATCGTAATCGTGTCGCCTTCGGCGGCTGCGGATACATCTGCGGTGCGGCAAACAAAGCGTGGCTGTTGCAAGGCAAAACCAACGCCGCCACCAGCATCCACCTCGACAAAATCGTTGTCAAATATGCCATTCACTGTGGCCGCGTTAAATGTTGCGGCAACGCCAAAATCATCAATGCCAACAAAGATGGCACGATCATCTGCGCTTTCGACCGCCATTAATCATCATCCTGATCAGCTATTTTAGCTGTTTTAGCTATTTTAGCTGACCACTGTTTTGCATAACCGCGATCAATCAGCTTTTGCGCTTCATCTTCACGCACATCGTGATCTTCACCAGCCAGCATTATGCCCACTGATCCAGCTTGGCAGTCTTTGATCACTGTGATTTTCATATATCTATTTGGCATTTTTCTTTGTGTTCCGCTTTACTAGGCTGGCGGCTGATTTCTTTGTCAGACCCACAGCGCGATCAGTGATGCCGATCTTGTCTTCATACACCTCAACGCGGCCAGTGTTTACCAGATCCAGACCGATGTTGTCTGTCACCTCAACAATATCACCGACGACGTGCGCCACGCCTTTTATCACAATATTTCTTTTGCACTTAATCTTCATCAAAGCCCCCTATGGGAAAGACGGGGCGACCGAAGCCGCCCCGCTTGTGATTTAGGCATCGATGTCCAAGCACGCTGCGAATGATTGCGCGTGACGTACTGCGATGTCCAGTTCCTGCATTACGCGGATGCGTACTGCGCCGGTTGAACCGGCTGTGTATGGATCGACCAACACGTCTGGTGTTGAGAAGAAGCCCATCATCAACTGTGAGAAATCACCGAAGATCATAGCTGACGCTGTGGTCAATGTGCCTTTGGTCAGATCTGATGGCACGTTGTTGGTCACTGCCAAGTCGTATCCATACAGAGAGTTCCAAGGTGCATCCAGTAACATTACGCTATCTGTTGAAGCAACCTTTGCAGTTGACGCCATCAGTGATTTCACCTTTGGATTTGTCAGATATGCAAGTGTGTTGCCGTTGATCGCTGCGTTGTCAACTTCAACTTCTTTGACCAAGTTAACGATGTCGTCCCAAGCAATCGCGCCACCATTGGTGCCGATAGCAACAGAACCGATGCCAGCAGTGTCGATGATGCCTGATGGCTCATTTGAGCCGCCGCCTTCGATGGCAACATCTTCAACTTTTTGTGCAATCGCGTTCAACAGATCGTCACGAACGATTTGTTCAACTGATGGGTCAGACTGGATCATCAGCAGACGTGAAACGTCTGTGAATGCGCCAAGTGACTTTGGTGACATTGTGATCTGGCTGAATACAGCGTTAACCTCAGATGTTGCACCATTTTCAGCAACGAAACCGGCAGATACGCCAGTTGCCAACTTTGGAATAGCCACATCGCCACGCAGACCAGTCATAAAGCGTGCGCCAAGTTCGTTGAACACAAGCCGTGAACGCAGTGCGTCAACAAACTGATCGCCAAGATGGTCAGTGCCGACCAAGTGGCCACCGGCTGTTGCTGTGCCAACAGTCA
>Ga0075461_10000411_pt1 | contig 12015 bp, 9 predicted proteins | sample DEB08_DNA_6_FD_74788 | JGI IMG/M metagenome (GOLD analysis project Ga0075461, IMG submission 74788) | Aqueous microbial communities from the Delaware River and Bay under freshwater to marine salinity gradient to study organic matter... | ecosystem: Environmental > Aquatic > Marine > Coastal ...
CACGCCCATGGTGTCGGCCACCATGGCGAGAACTCGACCATCGGTGCTCGTCTGCGCGCCATGAATGGCCGCGGAGAAGGCTTTGGTGCGGCCCTCCCAATCGGTGAACGAACCGGCCTTCTCAGCGACCACGGCCACGGGGAACACGACATCGGCAGCCGCGGTCACCTCGTTGTGATGCGTGGAAAGGGCCACGAGGAAGGGAATTTCGTCGAGAGCCTTGCGCAGATCGTCGGCGCGAGGATCGTCCGCAAGTTGAAGACCAGCCACGAGCAGCGCACCGAAGCGGCGGGCCTGATCGCTCTCTGCTCGCCCGTGATCGGCGAGCACTTCGTTGACCATGCCCTGCGTGGTCATACCCGGTCCCTCGGGCAGCGAGTTCGGATCCACGCCCCATACCTGCGCCACCTCGGCACGAGCCTGCGCATTGGTGATGGGACGTCCACCGGGAAGCAGCCCCGCGAGGGCACCTGTGTCCGCGGCTCCGCGCTCTCCGGCCCGACGGGGCACCCACCCGAGCCGCGCACCCGCATCCGCCGCCAAGGCAGCAACCTGGGAGAGCGCGCCGGGGACAGCAGCCATGCGCTCGCCGACCAGAATGACCGCTCCATCACTGCGGAGTTGCTCAAGAAGGTGGGTGTCCTCACCCTGTCCAATGCGGCGAAGCACCGAGGCTTCGTCGCCGGCTCGGCAAGCCCACCACTGGGCGTTCATCTTGTCGATACCGCGCGTGCGAACCGGCGAGATCGACACCACTGAGGTGCCCGACTTGCGGGCTGCCTTGCGCAGGCGGAGCAGAACGATCGGCGACTCGTCCTCGGGCTCAAGCCCCACCAGCAGAACTACAGGTGCGGCGTCGAGGTCTGCATAGGTTGGCCCCATGGGCTTCCCGGCCACATGTGCCGCGAGGAAGTCCGCCTCCTCATCGCTTGCGACGCGGGTGCGGAAGTCGATGTCGTCTGTCCCCAGGACAACCCGCGCGAACTTCGCGTAGGCGTACGCATCCTCACGGGTGAGGCGACCGCCGGTGAGAACTCCCACGCGACCACGAGCCTCGGCCAGCCCGCGCGCCGCACGATCGAGCGCCTCGGGCCATGAGGCGGGGCGCAACTCGCCGCCATCACGCACGAGCGGTGAGTCGACGCGACCCTCGGTCGTGTAGCGGAAGGCGAAGCGGCCCTTGTCGCAGTTCCACTCCTCATTGACCTGCGGGTCATCCCAGGCCAAGCGTCGCGTGATCACACCTCGGCGCACATCGGTGCGCAGCGAGCAGCCCGACGCGCAATGCTCGCAGGTGGTCGGCGTACTCACGAGGTCGAAGGGACGGGCGCGGAAGCGATAGTCCGCACTGGTGAGCGCGCCCACCGGGCAAATTTGAATCGTGTTGCCGGAGTAGTAGGAGTCAAAGGGCTCGTCGGGTCCGACGCCGACCTGCTGCTTGGCGCCACGCTCGAGCAACTCGATCATCGGATCGCCGGCGATCTCGTCGGCGAATCGCGTACAGCGGGCACACGAAACGCAGCGCTCGCGATCCAGGAGAACCTGGGCGCTAATGCTGATGGGCTTTGGGAAGGTGCGCTTCTTCAGATCGAACCGCGACACACCGCTGCCCGCGCTCATCGCCTGGTTCTGTAGGGGGCACTCACCGCCCTTGTCGCAGATGGGGCAGTCGAGCGGGTGGTTGAGGAGGAGGAACTCCATGACACCCTCTTGCGCCACCTGCGCAACCTCCGAGGTGCGCTGGGTCCGGATGACCATGCCGTCGGTGACCGGAATGGCGCAGGCGGGCTGTGGCTTGGGTTGCCCCTCGATCTCCACCAGGCACATGCGGCATGCCGCCACCGGATCCAACAGCGGATGGTCACAGAAGCGCGGGATCTCGATGCCCATCATCTCGGCGACTCGAATCACGAGGGCGCCCTTGGGAACGCGCACGGCGATCCCGTCCACGGTGACGATCACCGAGTTCGGGTCGGTCAGCTCCACACCCGCGGGGGCTTGGGGTGCGACGGTCATCGGGCAGCCACTCCTTCGAACACGTAGCCCGCGCTCGGCGGGAACGACACGTCGACCGGCACTGTCGTCGCCGTTTGGAACTCATCCCGGAAGTACTTCACCGCGGCCGGGAAAGGTGTCGCGGCTGCGTCGCCGAGCGCGCAGAAGGAGCGACCCATGATGTGGCCGCAGACCTCGTTCAGCAGATCCATGTCCGGATCGGTGCCATGACCAGCCTCGAACTTCTCCAGCAGACCGGTGATCCAGTAGGTGCCCTCACGACACGGCGTGCACTTGCCGCACGACTCGTGCTTGTAGAACTCCAGCCACCGTGTCACGGACTTCACCACACTGATGGTGTTGTTGAAGACCATCGGAGTGCCCGTGCCGAGCATTGAACCGGCCTCAACCATCGCCTCGTACGTGAGCGGGGTGTCGAGATAGTCCGCGGTGAGCATGGGCACCGACGAGCCGCCAGGAAGCCAGAACTTCACCGGACCACCCCCGCGCACGCCACCGGCGTACTCGAGCAACTCGCCCATCGTGATGCCGAGAGGCGCCTCGTAGATTCCCGGGCGCTCGACGTGACCGGAGACCGCGAAGACCTTAAAGCCCGGCGACTTCCCGGTGCCGAACTGACGGAACCAGTCGACGCCGTTGTTGACGATCCACGGGACGTTGGTAATGGTTTCGACGTTGTTGACAACGGTCGGCAATGAATACAGCCCGTGTGTCGCGGGGAACGGCGGCTTCAGCCGCGGTTGACCGCGCAGTCCCTCAAGGGAGTTGAGCAGCGCGGTTTCCTCGCCACAGATGTAGGCGCCAGCTCCGGAGTGCACGGTCACCCGCACAGAGAATCCCGAGCCGGAGATGTTGTCGCCGATCAGGCCGGCCTGCTCCGCCTCGCGCACAGCGGTCGCCACGCGACGGATCGCCTGCGGCACCTCGCCACGGATGTAGATGAATGCGTGGCTCGCCCGGATCGCGTAGGAGGCGATGATGACGCCCTCGATGAGGGCGTGCGGATTCGCGATCATGATCGGGACGTCCTTGCACGCGCCCGGCTCGGATTCGTCCGCGTTCACCACCAGGTAGTGCGGCTTGCCGTCGTTCTGCGGGACGAAGCTCCACTTGAGGCCGGTCGGGAATCCGGCACCGCCGCGTCCCCGCAGCCCGGTCTCCTTGACCATGCCGATGATGGCGTCGGGATCCATCGCCAGGGCCTTGGGCAGGGCGCGGTAGCCACCCTTGCGTCGGTAGCCGTCCAGAGTGAATAGGTCGGGGACATCCCAGTGTTCGGTGATGACCGGAGTCAGCGGGGTCACGCGTCGCCTCCCGGGGCCGCAGGGGCAGACATGCCGTGTTCGCGGGCGTAGGTGAGCCCCGCCAACATGATGTCGTCAGCCTCTCCACCCTCACCGGCTAGGCCGTCGACGGGAAAGGCGAGAGTGTGTTCGGTGGCCTGGAAGTCCCGGATGACCGGGCCTCGCGTCGACTGCACCTGTTCGCCTCGGGCAAGTCGATCGATGATGTCCACGGCGCTCGCGGGGGTCTGGTTGTCCATGAACTCCCAGTCGACCGTCATGACCGGTGCGTGCGTGCAGGCGGCTTGGCACTCAATGCGCTCGAGCCAGAAGGTGCCATCGACATCGGTCTGGTCGTGGCCCGCGCCCAGCCGCTCCGACACTGCGTCGTAGACGGCGTCACCGCCGAGCAGGGCACACAGGGTGTTGGTGCACACACCGATGTGATGCCTGCCCACCGGCTTGCGCTTGTACATCGTGTAGAAGGTGGCAACAGCCGCCACTTCGGCGGTCGTAAGTCCGAGTGCGTCAGCGATGACCTCCATCGCCTCGGGCGTCACCTCGTCGTCGATGCTCTGCGCAAGATGCAGCAGCGGCATCAGAGCGGAACGCGAGTTGGGGTAGCGGTCGATGATCTCGCTCATCTGCGAGCGGACCTCCGGGGTGACCTCCATCAGCGATCAACTCCGCCCATGACGGGGTCAATGCTGGCCACCGCAGCGACCACATCGGAGACCATGCTGCCGTCGCACATCGCGGCGGTCGACTGCAGATTGTTGAACGACGGGTCACGGAAGTGGGCGCGGTAGGGACGGGTGCCGCCATCGCTGACGAGGTGCACTCCAAGTTCGCCGCGCGGAGACTCGACCGCCGCATAGACCTGACCGGCGGGGACGCTGAAACCTTCGGTCACCAACTTGAAGTGGTGGATCAGCGCCTCCATGGACTCGGTCATGATCGCCTTGATGTGCTCGGGCGAATTGCCCTGGCCGTCGCTGCCGATCGAAAGTCGGGCCGGCCAGCCCACGCGCTTGTCCTCGATCATCACCGGGCCGGGCTGGAGCCGATCGAGCGCCTGCTCGACGATCTTCATCGACTCGTGCATCTCCTGGATGCGGATAAGGAACCGGCCGTAGACGTCGCAGGTGTCCGCGGTGGCCACATCAAACTCGTAGTTCTCGTAGCCGCAGTAGGGCTGCACCTTGCGCAGATCGTGCGGCAGTCCGGTGGAGCGCAAGATCGGCCCGGTCACACCGAGAGCCATGCAGCCGGCGAGGTCGAGGTAGCCGATGCCGACGGTGCGCCCCATCCAGATGGCGTTGTCAACCAACAGATCCGCCGTGTCCTTCATACGCTTCTTCAGCAGCGGCAGGGTCTCGCGAATGCGCTGGACCTGGTCATCCGTGATGTCCTGGGCCACACCGCCCGGGCGAATGAAGGCGCTGTTCATCCGCAGACCCGTCACCATCTCGAAGATGTCGAGCACGAGTTCACGCTCGCGGAACCCGAACGTCATCGCGGTCAGCGCGCCGAGCTCCATGCCGCCGGTGGCCAGCGCCACGAGGTGGGAGGAGATTCGATTGAGTTCCATCATCAGGACACGGATCACACTGGCACGTTCAGGGATCTCGTCAGTGACGTCGAGGAGCTTCTCCACCGCGAGGCAATAGGCGGCCTCGTTGTAGAACGGCGTGAGGTAGTCCATGCGGGTCGCGAAGGTGACACCCTGGGTCCAGGTGCGGAACTCCATGTTCTTTTCGATGCCGGTGTGCAGGTAGCCGATGCCGCATCGGGTCTCGGTGACTGTCTCACCTTCAAGTTCGAGAATCAGGCGCAGCACCCCGTGCGTGGACGGGTGCTGCGGACCCATGTTGACGACGATGCGTTCCTTCTGGCCCTCGTCAGGAGCCTCGATGCTGTCCCAGTCGCCTCCGGAGACGGTGTAAACGGTGCCCTCGGTGGTTTCGTAAGAGAGCGCATATGGGTCGAAGAACTCGTCGGCGCCCTCGAAGGCGACATCCTCGGCCGTCAGGGCCTCTTCAGTCATGTCAGACATCAGGTGTACGACCTCCGCTGATCGGGCGGTGGAACCTCGGCGCCCTTGTACTCCACGGGAATTCCGCCAAGGGGGTAGTCCTTGCGCTGGGGATGTCCGGGCCAGTCATCTGGCATCTCGATCCGAGTGAGCGAGGGATGGCCGTCGAAAATGATGCCGAAGAAGTCGTAGGTCTCCCGCTCGTGCCAGTCATTCGCCGGGTATACCGAGGTGATTGACGGGATGTGCGGGTCCGCATCCGGACAGGTGACCTCGACACGCACGCGCCGATTGTGTGTGATGGACAAGAAGGGGTAAACCGCGTGTAGCTCGCGGCCGGCATCGCCCGGGTAGTGCACGCCGTTCACTCCCATGCACATCTCGAAGCGCAGCGCCGGCTCATCTCGCAGAGTGCCGACGAAGGTGAGCAGGTTCTCGCGGCGTACGAAGAAGGTGATCTCACCGCGGTAGACGACGACCTTCTCCACCGCCGACTCCATCGGGATGCCGCGATCCGCAAGCGCGAGAGCCAACTCTTCGGCAGCGTCGTCGAACCAGTCACCGTAGGGCGGCAGCGTCGGACCCGGCATGACAATGGGCGCGACAAGCCCACCAAAACCGGAGGTGTCGCCACCGTCGACCGCGGAGAAGGCGCCATGACGTACACCAACGATCTCGAGTTCGGGTCGCTCCGCCATCGACGTGGTGTGCGCCGCGACCTCAATACCAGCCTCGGCCGGTGTCACGGGAGTCTGATCGTCGCTCACCGCAGCAGGCCCTTCATCTCCAGGGTCGGCGCGGCCGTCAAAGCGGCGAGCTCCTCAGCGTCCTGGACGCGCAGAGCGTCAGCGCCAAGCTTGGTGTCTTGAATCTGGTCGTGGATCTTCAAGATGGCATCGATGAGCATTTCTGGCCGCGGCGGGCAACCCGGCAAGTACATGTCGACGGGGACGACATGGTCCACGCCTTGCACGATTGCGTAGTTGTTGAACATGCCACCGCTGGAAGCACACACACCCATGGCGAGGACCCACTTGGGATTAGGCATCTGGTCGTAAATCTGCCGTAGGACCGGTGCCATCTTTTGGCTCACCCGGCCGGCCACGATCATCAGATCCGCCTGCCGTGGCGAGGCGCGGAAGACCTCCATACCGAAGCGCGCGATGTCGTAGCGCGGACCGCCGGTCGCCATCATCTCGATGGCGCAGCAGGCCAACCCGAAGGTCGCGGGCCACAGCGAGCCCTTGCGGGCATAGCCGGCAACCTTCTCGACGGTGGTGAGCAGGACTCCACTGGGGAGTTTCTCTTCAAGACCCATGCGCTAGTCCCAATCCAGTCCGCCGCGACGCCACTCGTAGACGTACGGCACGGTGAGGTTGAACAGGAACAGCATCATCGCGAGGAACACGAAGAGCGGCAATTGGTCGAAGGCGACCGCCCACGGATAGAGGAAGACGATCTCGATGTCGAAAATGATGAACATCATCGCGGTCAGGTAGTACTTGACCGGGAATCGTCCGCCGCCCATGGGCTGCGGGGTCGGCTCGATGCCGCACTCGTAGGCGTCCATTTTGGCCCGGTTGTAGCGCTTCGGGCCGGTGAAGGTTGTCGCTGTGACGCTGAAGATCGCGAAGCCCGCAGCAAGGATGCCTAGGACGAGGATCGGGGCGTAGGCGCTCACCACACTCCTCACGGGCACTACATCGGGCTCAGGGGCCGAGCTCTGAGCCGACGGACTCAGGCGGTCCGACCGCTCGGAAGTCTACCGACGGCCCAGAGTGCTCAACGCCACCCCCGGTGGAGCGCAACGATGCCCCCCGACAGGTCCAGCCAGGCGACATCACGCCAGCCCACCGACAGCATTCGCGCGGCGAGGCCGGCCTGATCGGGCCAGGCCCGAATGGACTCCGCGAGGTAGACGTAGGCATCGGGGTTGGACGCCGTACGACGGGCGATCTCAGGCAGTAGGCCCATGAGGTACTGCGAGTACACCGTGCGGAAAGGACCCCAGGTGGGGTGTGAGAACTCACAGACCACCACGCGGCCGCCTGGACGCGTCACGCGCAGCATCTCGCCCAGGGCCTGGCCGGGATCCGCGGTGTTGCGCAGTCCGAAGGACATGGTGACGGCGTCGAACGAAGCGTCAGCGAATGGCAGCCGGAGGGCGTCCCCCGCAACGAACGGCAGTTCCGGCTGGCGCTGGCGCCCCACCTCGAGCATCCCCAGGGAGAAATCGCACGGGACGACGAGGGCGCCACGCTCCGCAAAGGGCGCACTTGAGGTACCGGTGCCCGCGGCAAGGTCCAAGATGCGCTCCCCCGGCCTAGGGGCCACCGCGTTCAGAACGGCGCGACGCCACAGGCGCGTCTGGCCCAGGGCAAGCACGTCGTTGGTGAGGTCGTAGCGCGCGGCCACGTCGTCAAACATGGCGGCGACCTCGTCAGGACGCTTTTCCAGGTCGGCTCGAGCCATGGGCGCATCCTCTCACCCTCGGCCGCTGCCCACCCGTTCGTCCCACGGGACGTGATCGGCGCGGGTCCGGCTGCCGAACGCGTAGTCACCCCCTACGCTCAAGGGGTGTCCACTCCCCTGGCGGCCGCACCGGCCGGACCCCGAGTGCGCACCTACCCCATCCCCGACCCCGGGCGCCTCCTGGAGCGACTGCCGGCGGAGACCAGTGCCGCGTGGGTGCACCGTGGCGAGGGCCTTGTCGGCTGGGGAGTGGCGGCCTCATGGGAGGTCACCGGTGACGAGCGGTTCAGCCGCACCCAGCGCCAGTGGGGTGAATGGTGCCAGCGCGCACACATCGAAGATCCCCTGGAGATTCCGGGCAGCGGACCGGTGGCCTTCGGCACGTTCACCTTCGACCCCAATCCTGCATCGGGCTCGCGCTCACTGGTCGTCGTCCCGCGGGTGCTTGTCGGTCGACGCGACGGGCGCTCTTGGATCACCGTGGTCGGCGATGGTGAGCCCACCATCCCTCCGGTGACGGTGCCCGAACCGCCCACCCAGGTCGACTGGTCGCGGGGAACTCGAACATCGCAGGAGTGGCAGGACTCCGTTGCCGAGGTCATCAACCGCATCGGCCGTGGCGAACTCGACAAGGTGGTCCTCGCCCGGGACATCGTGGCCGAGGTCGGCACCGACTTCGATCCGCGCTACCTCCTGCTGCGACTCGAGGATGCCTACCCCGAATGTTGGACCTTCCGCGTCGGCAACATGATCGGCGCGACTCCGGAACTCTTGGTGCGCCGCACGGGAGACGACGTGCTCTCGCGCGTGCTTGCCGGAACAGTCAAACGACGTGGAGACGCCACCGTCGATGCGTCCCTCGCCCAGGCTTTGCTGGGCAGTGGCAAGGACCTCGAGGAACACGAGTACGCCGTTCACTCAGTCGCCCGGGCTCTGGCCGCGCACTGCACCGACCTTGATGTCCCCGAGCGTCCGCATGTGTTGCGCCTGGCCAACGTGCAGCATCTCGCGACCGACGTCACCGGGCGCTTGGCCGACGACGCCCCCGCCGTCGCCCTCGCCGCATCACTGCATCCCACGGCCGCGGTGTGTGGGACGCCGACCGAGCGCGCCCTCGCCACGATCCGCGAAATCGAGGGGATGGATCGAGGCCGCTACGCCGGACCGATCGGCTGGTTCGACGCGCGCGGCGATGGCGAGTTCGGCATCGCCCTGCGCTGCGCCGAGATCGGTTCGAACCAGCTACGGCTGTTTGCCGGGTGCGGCATCGTGGCTGGCTCGGACCCCGAGGCTGAACTCGCTGAGTCGAGGGCGAAGTTCGTTCCCATCCGTCAAGCCTTGAGCGATTAGCCACCACGGTCAGCAGATTCGGCCGCCCTCGACCACCTAGGCTGAGGACATGTCGGAGGATGCGCCCCGCGAACGTCCGATGGCGCGGGTGGAGCGCGAACGGCGCGAGCGGATTCTCGCCGCCGCGACCGAACTCTTCGAAACGGTCGGTGTGGCCGAGACGTCCCGACGCGACATTGCCCACGCTGCCGACGTCGCTACGCGGTCGGTGACCTCCTGGACGGAGTCACGCACGGACGTCCTCGCCGAGGTCGTCAAGGCGCTGCCGTTCCCGCCCACGTCACAGCGCATTCAGCAGTCCGCCGAGGTCGAGTCACCGACGACCACCATCCTCGCGGCAGCGCGGGACGCCTTCGGTGCCCCCGCATCCGTGTGGGATGACATTGAGTTGCAGGCCGTGGCCCTCGCCCCCTTCGATGACGATTTGGCCGAGGTGGTGCGCGATCGGCTGCGCATGCGCTGGGAAGCAGCACGGACCGTCGTAGGAAGACTTCGCGGCGAGGGCGCCGTGGACGAGGCCATCGACGATGACGCGGCGACGCTCCTGCTCGTGGCCGTGGGAGCCGGCTTGGCACTCCTCGACGGGCTGACACCGAGATCCGGCGATGCCGAGGCGTGGTCGCGCCTTACGGCACGACTCCTGGAATCCCTGGCCGCAGCGGATCCGCCTGACCTCGACTACGACGGACCCACCCGTCCCATGCGGGTTCGGGTGGTGGCTCCGGACAGTCCCGCGGCAACGGCACGCATCCTGCGCGTGCTCGCGCTCATGCGCGTCGACGTTGTCTCACTATTCACGCACGCGCAGGAGGACGACACACAACTTGTGGACATGATCGTGCTGGTTCCCGCAGGCATGGACCGAGCAACTCTGCGCCAGTCACTCGCCACCGTGGCACACCGCTCCAGCGTCCGGCGCGGGATCATGGAGGACGAGGATGACCTCGTCGCCCGCATCCTCGATGCGGCCGCGGGACTCGTCGCACACCCGCAACGCGCTCCGCGCGCCGCCGCGGATTTGGTCATGGCGGACTCGTGGACGGTGGAGCCAGCGACCTCGGGCGAAGACGCCGGCCCACATGTGATGCGCCTGCAGTGGACGCCCGATCACCACGTGGTCCTGCGTCGCTCCGGCGCTCCCTTTGTTGCCGTCGAACGCGCGCGTGCCTCAGCACTGCTTCGCCTGGTTGAGCAGATTGCGAGCGCGCCGGCGGGAGCCGGTGGCTTCGGCTGGGTCGAGCACCTTCGCGACGGCTCCCGTGTGGAGATCCGCCTCGCCAGGCCCGAGGACTCCCAGGACGTCGCACTCATGCACGAGCGATCCTCGGAGTCGACGCGTTATCAGCGCTACTTCGCCCCGATGAACGATTGGCGCGCCGATCAACTCAATCGCATCTCCGGAGGTCATCGTGGCGCCACCCTGGTGGCCGAGGACGCCACCGGTCAGGTCATTGGCCTCGGCAACCTCTTCCCCGAACACCCTGATGACTCCCGGACCGCCGAGATCGCCGTCATCGTCGAAGACGCCTGGCAAGGCCTTGGTCTCGGCACGCTCCTGCTGCAACACCTCATCGAACTCGCGCGACGTCAACACTTCACCGTTCTCGTGGCGCTTGTGCTCGCGACCAACACCGGGATGATTCGTCTGCTGGAACGTCTCGACCTCATCTGGGCGAAGCACACTGACCCGGAACTCGGCTCGGGCATCGTCCGGATGACGGCCTCGCTGGACGACTCGCACTAGGTGCGGGCGAGGTCGGCGATCTCCTTCTCGCGCTGCCGATCAACACATCGAGCGATGACCACTCGTACACCGTCACCCGTCCGCAGAGCGTCGCGGAGTCCCTCCGCGTCCACCACGGTCTCGACGGCAACACCCGGTGCTGACAGCGCTCCTTCCAGATCGACACCGAGGGGCGTGCCGAAGACGCGTTCGAAGTCGGTGCTGAATTCCTCGGCACCCTGCTCAAGGGAACCGAAGATGCCGCCTCCGTCGTTATCAATCACGACATAGACCAAGCGCGGCCGTTCCTCGATTCGCGGAGTCAGCAACCCGTTGCGGTCGTACAACGCAGTCAAGTCGCCGACGAGGGCATACGTCGTTCCCCCACCGCGATGGGCAAGAGCCGCGCCCCAGGCGGTTGAGACGACACCGTCGATACCCGAGGTCCCACGATTGGCCAGGCAGTGCGCAGCGATGGGACCGGCGAACTCGCTTACGTGTCGAATCGGCCAGGAGGGACCCACGACAAGCAGGTCCTCAGAGTCGAGGACCCCGGCCAGAGTGCGCGCCACGACCGGTCCGGAGAGCGGCGAATCGTCCAGGGATTGCGAGACCCGGTCGGCTATCCGGCCATCGACCGCCCGCCAGGAGCGCATCCACGAGTCATCAGGCGATGGACCCCCGGTGGTGGGCACGGCGTCGATGATGATCGTGGCTGTCCGAGCCGGGTCAACGCGACCGAGATAGGGCGGCACATCAATGGCGATGTGAACTCCCGTGCCTCGCAGCACGCGCATCACACTGCGATGCAGGCCGACGCGTCCGACCGTGAGAACAACCTCTGGCAGGAGCGAATCCAGCACCTCCGGCGTGCCGAGGACCAGCGGGCCGTGACGTAGTGAGTGATCGGTGGCCGTGAGATTGCCACTGGGCTCACTGATGATCGGCCAACCCAGAGCCTCGGCCAGATCGACGATCTCGGCGCACATCTGGGGCGAGGGGCCATCACCCACGATGACGAGGCCGCGCCGCAGATCGACCCCTGGTGCAAGGTCCATCAACGGGGATGGCGCTCGCACGGTCGGCACCTCTGGGCCCGGCGGGTCGGCCAAGCCGCCCCTGTCGGGCTGGCCCGG
>Ga0075461_10000417_pt1 | contig 11938 bp, 8 predicted proteins | sample DEB08_DNA_6_FD_74788 | JGI IMG/M metagenome (GOLD analysis project Ga0075461, IMG submission 74788) | Aqueous microbial communities from the Delaware River and Bay under freshwater to marine salinity gradient to study organic matter... | ecosystem: Environmental > Aquatic > Marine > Coastal ...
CGGATCGTCACCAAGTCCAAGCTCGCGGAAGTCAAGCCACGCGAGGTACGTCGCCTCAGGGGGTGTGTAGTGCACCTGCGGCAGACTCTCGGCGAGAAGTTTGGCGAGGAGATCGGCATTGCTGGCGATCTGGGCCCGGGTGTCATCGAGCCACGCATCACCATCTCGGAACGCCGCAATGGACGCGATCACACCGAACTGACCCGTGGAATAGCTGATCTCGAGTGGGATCGCCGCGCGTATGCGTTCCATCGTCGCGTCCGATCCCGCGATCATTTGCGCCGCCTTGAGCCCCGCAAGATTGAAGGCTTTGGATGCCGACACGAGGGCGACGTCAGGACCGGTGAGTTCCTCGCCGAGGCTGAGGTACGGCGTCATGGTCTTGCCCGGCATCGTCAGCGGCGCCCAAATCTCGTCCGAGATCACCAGGACGTCGCACTCACGAGCAAGTTTCGCGATGCGTCGCAGGTCATCGGCCGACCAGATGTCGCCGGTGGGGTTATGCGGATTGCCGAGGAGGAAGGTGGTCACCTCGGGGCGGGCAAACGCGTTGGCCAGGCCATCGAAGTCAAGCCCCTCTCCCGGAATGAGCGGGACCTCGACCAGGTCGCGCCCCACCAGGTCGACAGCGACATGGAAGAACGGCGGGTACGCCGGAGGGGTGATGACCAGTGCACCGGCAGACAGGCGACGAAGTGACTCGGCCATGCCGACCAGGACATCACCGATCAGCATGATGCGATCCGGGTCAGGGGCCCAGCCGATGCGGCGCGCCCAGAACTCGGACAGAGCCTGCGGCAGGTCGGCGGCGAAGCGATAACCCGTGTCGGAGCGATCGACGGCATCATGTAGCGCCGCAGCGATGCACGGGGCGAGCGGGTAATCCATCTCCGCGATCCACAGCGGTAGGACGTCCGCGTCGTAGGTGCGCCACTTAGCGCTGCGGCGATCAGGGCGCTCAAAACTCACCGGCGAAGCCTACCCGTCAGCATATGAACGCCAGCCGCGACAAGACGAAGGGGCGGGCAAGGCGCATCGCCCCACCCGCCCCTTCGCACATGCCCTAGGCCTTGGCCGAAGCCTTCTCACCGAAGGAACGAACGGCACTGCGCGAAGCGATCCAGGTCCAGCCGGGCTCACGCTCCGGAGCGGCGGCCATCTCGATCTCAAAGCCGTGCACCGCGGCGTTGCCGAAGTTGTCATCGACGAGCGTGACATTGTCGAAGCCCTCGTGCTGCAGGACCGACGCCACCGCAGCGGCGCGGTAACCCGAGCCGCAGTAGACGTAGACCGGCTTATCGCGCGGGATCTCGGACAGGCGATCGGCGATCTCGTAGAACGGGATGAAGTTGGCGCCCTTCACATGGCCGCCCTCCCACTCCAGGATCTGACGGGTGTCGATGATGTAAGCGTCGTCGCCGACCTCCTTGGCGAGGTCATCGAAGGACAGGCGCCGCAGGGTCGCTGCATCGGCAGGATTGGCCAGCCAGTAGTCCGGTCCGCCGACCGCGGCACCGGTGGTCTGGTCGATGCCCACACGCACGAGCTCGCGATGGGCCTCCTCGACCTGCTCAGGCGTCGTACCCAACAGAGTCACCGGGGTGCCCCACGGCATCATCCAGGCGAGGTAGTTGATGAAGGCACCGTCGAGGCCGAAGTTGACCGCACCGGGGACGTGACCGGCGGCGAAGACCTCGCGGTTGCGCAGGTCGACGATCCACTCGCCGCGGCGAGCACGCGCGAGCAACTCCTCGGGATCAACGAGTTCCGGGGTGCTCAGGTCGACGTCCGCCGGGCCCTCCGTGTTGGCCGGACCCATGTGCGCGTAGTACGCCGGGAAGACGTCGAGGCCCGCGAGCATGCCCTGCACGAACGCCTCCTCGTCCTCGGTGAGGACGGGGTTGATCGTCTTCTCGTGACCGACCGTCGAGGCCAGGCCGCCGGCCTGCGTGGCCGAGCAGAACGAGCCGAAGCCGTGCGTCGGATAGATGGGGGTCTCATCGGACAGCTTGTTGGCGATCTTCTGGGCGGAATGCCACTGATCGTGCGCCTGCTTCACCGCCAGGTCCGGGGCAACGAGATCCGGACGGCCCACGCTGCCGAAGAGCAGCGAGCCGCCGGTGAAAACGACCTTGTTGTCACCGACGCCAACGGCGTACGACATGTGATTGGGGGTGTGTCCCGGCGTGTGCAACGCCTCGACATCGAGGTTGCCCACGGTGAAGGTGTCACCATCGTTGACTTCGATCGCTTCAAACTCGATCGGGAAGCCCGCGGGGACCGAGTACTTCGCACCATGCTTCTTGGCCAGCTCGAATCCGCCGGTCACGTAGTCATTGTGGAAGTGGGTCTCCACCACGTGCGCGACCTCAAGACCGTACTCAGCGATGAGGTGCTCGACGCGGTCGATGTCGCGCTGCGGATCCACCACGAGGGCGTGCTGGCCATCGTGGACGATGTAGCTGCGATCACCGAGGCCGGTGGAGTCGAGCGTGATGACATGGGGAACGCCTGCGGTCGTCATAGGGAAGAGCCTCCTGGTCGGGTCTTCCCAAAGGCTATACCCCCAGGGGTATCCCGCGCAAGGCCATCGCGGCGGCTTCGCTCATCAATCTGCTGGCCTCCGGGGTGGGGTGGAGGCCGTCCCCCGAGTAGCCATAAATCCAGCCACCCGAGGGGTCCCGGAGCGGGGCCGCGGTGTCGAGCAGGATCACTCCTTCGCGCTGCGCCCAAGCCGTCAAAGCGGAGTTGAGCAGGACGGCGCGCGCGTCTGCATAAGGATCGGAGCGGGGTGGCACCGTGCCCACGGCCATGGGGACGCCGAGTATGTCGGCTGCATCCTTAATTCGCTGGAAGTTGGAGATCACGTAGTCGACGTCGATCTCACCGGAGATGTCGTTCGTGCCCCCGAGGACGATGAGAATGTCCGGTGACATCGCGAGGGCATTCCACACCTGACCGGCCATCCACGAGGTCGTCATGCCCACCTCGGAGACCGAACCGCCGAAGCGGACAACCCCGGTGGTGTCGTCGAGCAGGCCGTAGTACCAGGAGTGTTCTTCGACGTCCCAGGAGCCGGGTTCGGTCATGCCGCGCGTGATGGAGTCGCCGATGAAGACTGCGGTGGGGCGTTCTTCGTAGGGGATGTACGCCGCCTCGCCGGTAACCGAGGTCGCGGGTTGTTCGACAGCGCCGGACGCCGTCGGCAAGGGCTGGGGACCCTCCAGTGCGGCTGGCTCCGGGGCGGTATCCGAGGCGCTCGCGGTAGCCAGCGGCGCTCCCGCGGTGACCGGGCCGGTCGCGACAGCGACCCCGACGCCGAGCAGCACGGCGAGCACGCCGAGCGCCGCTAGGGCGCGCAAGACCCACACCATTGCTCCATTAGACCCCGGAAGTCGGTCAGGTCGCGCATCGGCCACGCGTGAGGTGGCCCACGTCCCTCGTGGAGCTGGGGTCCGGCCCATCCCCGCGTGCACCCCTCACCGCGAGGCGGTCCCGCTCTCGCTGCCTAGGGTTGGTCCGTGACCACCGATCGGCTCCCGGGAGGCGAACTCACCTGGGAGTACCCAGCCGATCTGCCGGTGTCGGCCCGTCATGACGACATCATGGCGGCGCTGGCCGAGCATCAGGTGGTCATCGTCGCCGGCGAGACCGGGTCGGGCAAGACCACCCAGTTGCCCAAGATGGCGCTCGCCGTGGGACTACGCCACAACCGCGAATCGGGCTCGGGCCTCGACACGGGCGAAGTCGACTCGTCAGCGCGGGCCACAGACCGCCCACCGCGCATCGCCCACACCCAACCGCGTCGTATCGCTGCCCGGGCGGTCGCCGAGCGCATCGCCGAGGAGTTGAACGTCCCCCTCGGCAGCACGGTCGGCTATCGCGTCCGCTTTACCGATGAGACCAGCGACGACACTCTGCTCACGGTCATGACCGACGGCCTGCTGCTGGCCTCCATCCGACAGGACCGCCTGCTGCGTGGCTACGACACGATCATCGTCGACGAAGCGCACGAGCGTTCCCTGTCCATCGACTTCCTGCTCGGCTACTTGGCCTGGCTTCTCCCCCAACGGCCGGACCTACGCGTCATCGTCACCTCGGCAACCCTGGAGACCTCGCGGTTCGCAGAACACTTCGGCGATGCACCGGTCATCGAGGTCAGCGGGCGCACCTATCCGGTCGAGATTCGCTACCGGCCCCGCGAAGACGCCGACACCGACGAGGTCGATGCCGTCTGCGACGCGGTCGATGAACTCCTTCGCGAGCCACCGGGTGACATCCTCGTCTTCCTCTCCGGTGAGCGTGAGATTCGCGATGCGCTCGACGCCCTGCGCGGTCGTGTCCCCGCCGGGACCGAACTGCTGCCGCTCTACGGTCGCCTCACCGCACACGAGCAGCACCGCGTCTTCGCGCCGCACACCGGCCGCCGCGTGGTCCTCAGCACCAACGTCGCGGAGACATCGCTCACCGTCCCCGGCATCCGGTACGTCGTCGACACCGGCACCGCACGTATTTCCCGGTTCAGCACACGCGCCAAGGTGCAGCGCCTGCCGATCGAGCCCATCTCTCAAGCGAGTGCCACGCAACGCGCGGGTCGCTGCGGACGCGTCGCGGACGGCATCTGCATCCGGCTATACGACGAGGCCGACTTCGCCAGCCGGCCGGCGTACACCGATCCGGAAATCCTTCGCACCAATCTGTCCGCGGTGCTGCTGCAGATGGCGACGCTCGGACTCGGCGAGATCGACGACTTCCCCTTCCTCGATCCACCCGAGCGCAAAGCCGTCGCCGCCGGCATCGCCGTCCTCGAAGAGATCGGGGCGGTCCGCAAGGGGCGCGAGCCTCTCGCGCAGCGCGTCACCGAGATCGGTCGACGCCTGGCGCGCATGCCGTTGGACCCGCGACTCGGCCGCATGGTGCTGGCCGCCGAGGAACTCGGATGTGTCGAGGACGTCATCGTGCTCGCGGCCGCACTGAGCATTCGGGACCCGCGCGAGCGACCCGACGAACGCGCGAGCCTCGCCGATGCCGCGCACAAGCGCTTCATCGATCCGACCTCGGACCTGCTCACCACACTGAACCTCTGGGACTACCTCGAGGAGAGCCAGCGCGGCCTGTCGTCGACGAAGTTCCGCGCAATGTGTCGCACCGAATTCATTCACTACCTCCGCGTGCGCGAGTGGCAGGACCTCGTCGGTCAGATTCGCGGCGCCCTCAGACTCAAACGCACGAAGTCCGGCGACCGCGATAGCGATGCCATCCATCGCGCTGTCCTCACCGGCCACCTCGCCCATGTCGGGATGAAGGAAAAGGTCGACGATGCACGGCGGCAACGACGACCCGAGTATCACGGCGCACGGGACACCCGATTCGCGATCTGGCCCGGTTCGGCACTCGCGGGAGCCAATCCGGAGTGGGTGATGGCGGCCGAACTCGTCGAGACCGGTCGACTATGGGCCCGTCGCGTCGCGCGCATCGATCCCGCCTGGGTCGAGGAGGCCGCGGGTGATCTCGCCATCCGCGCGTACTCCGAGCCACTGTGGTCGAGCCGGCAGGCGCGCGCCACCTGTCGGGAGCGCGTCACCGTGCTGGGCTTGCCTGTCGTCGCCGGTCGGACGATCCCCTACGCACACGTCGATGAGCCGGCCGCGCGCGAACTCTTCATCCGGCACGCCCTCGTGCGCAATGAATGGCGACACAAGCATCGCGAACTCGAACGCAATGCCGCTGCCCTTGATGAGATCCGCGAAGGGCTCGTCCGCTCACGGCTGCCCGAGGACTCCCTCAACGAGGACCTTCTCGTGGACTTCTACGCCGAACGCATCGGTAGGCGGGTCACGTCCGGTCGCACCTTCGATGCCTGGTGGCTCAAGGCACGTCAGCGTGATCGACACCTGTTGGATCTGCCGCCGGATGTGCTCGAAGCCCTCGGGCGTCCGGCTCCCGCGGAGTTCCCCGGCGAGTGGCCGGGCACCGATCTGTCGTTGAGCTATCAGTTCTCCCCGGGAGATCCGCGCGACGGCGTCACGGTGCGGGTGCCGGTCGCCCTGCTGCCGACGCTTGCCGACGACGCATTCGCCGCACATGTCCCAGGGTTCCGCGAGGACATGGTGATCGCGCTGCTCCGCGGACTTCCCAAGGAACTTCGGCGCCAGTTCGGTCCCGCGCCCGACGCCGCCGCCCGACTGATCCGCGGGATGGAGATCGATGACGTGCGCGGTTCGCTTTCGCGTGCGGCGCGCTCGCAATTCGACATCGTGGTGTCACCTGCCGCCTGGCCGTTCGACACCCTCCCCGATCATCTGCGCGTCCTCGTGAGTGTCCTGGACGATTCCGGCCGCGAGATCGATGCCGATCGCAGTGTCGCCGATGTACGACAGCGGCTGTCGCGTCAGGCGGCGAGCGCCGTACGCCGTTCGGCACCGCAGTTCGATCGCCGCACGGTGACCGAGTGGCCCGACTTCGTGCCCGAGGTGACCACCGAGGGAGTGTCGGCGTACCCCTGTCTGGTGGCGGAGGACGACGGCTCGGTGTCGCTGGTCGCCCTGCCCACCCGCGCCGACCAAGACCGCTTGATGGCACGTGGCGTCGCGCGACTGCTCCGTCTCGTCGAGCCGCTGCGCGCGAAGGATTTGCGCCTGAGCGATACCGACAAGTTGATGCTCGCCCGCAATCCGCAGGGGTCGGTGCGTGCGCTCCTGGAAGAGTGTGCGGAGACCGTGGCGCTCGAGGTGATCGCGGAAGCCGGCGGTGCACCGATGATCGAGACGGAATTCGCGAGCGTGCGAACGGAATTCCGCCAGCGGCAGGCAGCGGCCGTGCGAACCCTGCTGCTCGAACTCGTCCCCATCATGGAAACCTGGTGGGCGGTGTCGAGCCGACTCGATGAGGCGCCTTCCGCTGCGCTGCAGCGCGCGTGGGACGACGTACGCGCGCAGATCGATGACCTCATGTCGGCGGGGGCGGTGCTGCGGACCGGACGAGCGGGCCTGCCCGATCTGCTGCGCTACCTGCGCGCCGCGCAGCGTCGACTCGACGCGCTCCCCGGCGATGCCGCGCGCGACCTGTTGCGGATGGAGCAGGTGCAGCGCCTGGAGTCAGCGTTTGCGGACCTCCCGGCCGACGCACGGCGCAGTCCGGAGGGGTCCGGGATCCGCCAGACAATCGAAGAGTTGCGGGTGAGCCTGTGGGCGCAGGACCTCGGGACAGCTCGCTCGGTCTCCGAGCAGCGCATCAGTCGCGCCATCGCCGCCCTCCGCGCATAGTCCACCGCGGCACCACCTCACCGAGGCGGGTCACTACTCGCTGAACGACGTGCTCGGGAGGTCGCGCTCCCCCTCGACGATCGCCGCGAGCAGCCGCGCCGCCACCGCCTCCGGAGCCAACCCCTCCGGCATCTTCGGCGCCGTGCCTGCGAGCGGCCGAGTCGCCAGGCCGGTCTCGGTGTGCGGCGGTCGCGCATCGACGAGCCGGATCCCGTCACGCCGCAACTCGCGCATTCCCGCCTGGTCGTACGCCGCCAGAGCGGCCTTCGCCGCCGAGTACGCCGCCATCCCGGCCATCGGTTGCTCGGCGACCACCGCGGAGATGTTGAGGATGAAGGGATCGCGTCCAGCTGTCGCCGATTCACGCAGAGCCGGCAGCGCTACGCGGATCATCCGCATCGGCGCCAGCGCATTCAGCGTGAACAGGTCGATAAGGACGTCATCCTCGGTGTCCGCGATCGTGCCGAAAGCCACAGCACCGGCGGCGAAGACGACACCGTCCACGGCGCCCCACCGCGCCAGAGCCGCCTCCATCACACGGTCAGCCGACGCCGCCTTGCGGATGTCCACCGCGACGAGTTCCCCGTCGACGCCGAGGGCGGCCAGCCGATCCGCCGAACGCCCTACCAAGGTGAGATGCGCACCGGCTTCGGCGAGCAAATGCACCAGCGGAGCTCCCAGTCCTCCGGTTGCCCCGACAACAATGATCGAACGGTCCGCCACGTCAGCCATGGGCACAGCCTGACAGCCTCCGGGCGGCACGGCATCCGCAGATGTTCTATGCTGAGCCCAGCACAGGGGAGCTCGCGGATCGGCGGGCTGAGAGGGTGACACGCCGTCACCGACCCTCACACCTGATCTGGGTAATGCCAGCGGAGGAAGGGATCCGATGCGCGTCCTCACACTCACCATCGCCGCAGCCGCTCTGTCGCTCGCCGCCTGCTCATCCGGGGCCGACGCGGGGGTCGGTGATACGTCGCCCACCTCGTCGAGCAGTGCCTCGTCATCGAGCACCTCGGCGGACGTGACAGTCCGCGTGATCACCCACGACTCGTTCGCACTCAGCCAGCAACTCATCGACGACTTCACCGCCGAGACCGGAATCACCGTGGAGTTCATCCCGGCCGGTGACGCGGGCGAGATGGTCAACCGAGCCGTGCTGTCCGTCGGTGCGCCCGAGGCCGATGTGCTGTACGGCGTCGACACGACCCTACTCACCCGCGCGGTCGATGCGGGCGTCTTCGAGCCCTACACGAGCGCTGATGCGGGAGCACTCCGCCCCGAACTCGCCGATCTCGGCGGTGGCGTCGTCACGCCGATTGATGACGGCGATGTCTGCATCAACGTGGACGACGTCTGGTTCGCCGACAACGGCATCACGCCACCGACGACCCTCGACGACCTGCTCGATCCGGCGTACCGCGGCCTTCTCGTCGTCGAGAACCCGGCCACGTCCTCCCCCGGCCTGGCCTTCCTCCTCGGCACCATCGCCCGATACGAGGCGGGTGGCGACGGAACGAGCGAGAGTTGGACCGACTACTGGACTGCTCTGCGTGAGAACGATGTGCTCGTCGTCAACGGCTGGTCCGAGGCGTACTACACCGAGTTCACCGGCGGCGGAGGTGGCGGCGACCGTCCGCTCGTCGTGTCCTACTCGACCAGCCCCCCCGCGGAGATCATCTACGCCGAGGGCACACCGCCGGACCGGCCGTCGACCTCCACGATGCTCGACAGTTGCTACCGACAGGTCGAGTTCGCCGGGGTGCTCGCGGGCACCGAGCAGCCCCAGGCTGCGCAGCGTGTCATCGACTGGCTCATCTCACCGCAGGTGCAGGCCGACGTACCGCTGTCGATGTTCGTCTTCCCGGCGCGAGCCGACACACCGCTTCCCGATGCCTTTGCACAGTTCGTCACCCGACCGCAGTCGCCGCTCGAACTCCCGGCCGACGTTATCGCGGCGGAGCGCGACCGCTGGATCGAGGAGTGGACCGAGATCGTCCTGCGCTGATGGGCGCGAGTGCGAGTCGGCACACGCTGTGGGCGGCACTGCCCCTGGCTCTCGTGGCCGTGCTCGTTCTGCTCCCCGTCGCCATGGTCGTTGCGGTCGGCTGGGGACCGGACGCGCTGCCGGTCCTTACCGCACCGTCGACCTGGCGTGTCCTTGGCTATACGACGTTCCAGGCGTTGCTCAGCACGATCGGGTCACTGCTCCTGGCCGTCCCGGCGGCGTACGCGCTCTACCGTCTGCGCGTGCCCGGTCGGCGAACGTGGCTGGCGATCCTCACGATCCCGTTCATCCTCCCCACGGTTGTCGTCGGCCTGGCCTTCCGGGAGTTGTTGCCCTTCCCCGGGACGACGGCCGCGATCGTCGTCGCGCACATGTTCTTCAATGTCGGCCTATCGGTGCGCGTCATCGGCGGACTGTGGGGACACCTGGACCCGCGCCTGGAGCAGGTGGGTGCCTCACTCGGGCTGGGTCCCGTCACCGTCTTCCGACGCATCACCCTGCCGCTCTTGGCGCCGGCGATCTCGGCGGCGGGCATCCTGGTGCTGCTCTTCACCTTCACGTCCTTCGGCGTCGTGCTTGTTCTCGGCGATCCGGCACTGCCGACCATCGAGGTCGACATCTACACGCGCGCGATGCAGCGACTCGATCTCTCGGGCGCGGCTGTGCTGGCCCTCGTGCAGTTCGTCATCGTCGCGGCCGCCATCGTGGTGTCGTCGATCCTGTCCGATCGTCTCGCCGTGCGGCAGCGCATGGGCGACGACGACGTCACCCGCCGACGTCCACGCTCGGCCGGGGACCGCCTTGCTGTGGGCTACGTCGTTGCGCTCGCCGTCGCTGTCGCCATCCCGATGGTGAGCCTCGTGCTGCGGTCCGTGCGAGTCGCGGATGGTTGGGGCTTCACCTGGTACGCCGAGGCAATTTCTCCGTCCGAGGGCACGACGCGATCGATTTCGGCGATCTCGACCCTCACCCGATCGCTGGAGTACGCCGCCCTGGCGACCGTCATCGCGGTCGCACTCGGGGTCATCGCGACGGCCGGCATCCTCGCGGCGCGGCGCCGCGGCCGATGGCTTGACGGTGTCGTCATGCTGCCGCTCGGCGTCTCCGCGGTCACGGTCGGCCTGGGCCTGCTGCTGCTGTCCGTGCGTGGACCGATCGATCTGCGCGGGTGGACGCTGCTGGTGCCACTCGGTCAGGCACTGGTCGCCCTGCCCATCGTCGTGCGGGTGCTCCTGCCGGTGCTGCGCTCCACCGATCCGCGCCTGCGCCAGGTGGCGGCCACGCTGGGAGCCCCACCCCTGCGTGCCTGGTGGGCTGCCGAAGGCGCCATTGCCGTGCGAGCCACCGCGGTGGGTGCGGCCTTTGCCGCAGCCGTGTCGCTCGGTGAATTCGGGGCCACGGCGTTCCTGGTGCGACTTGAGACCCCGACGGCACCGGTGCAGATCGTGCGCCTGCTCGGCCGGCCGGGCGAGGCCAATATCGGGGTCGCCACGGCCCTGTCGGTCCTGCTGCTCCTGCTCACCGTCATCATCGTGTCCGTGGCCGAGCGCATCCGACCCCGACGCAGTGGGGGGTGGTGATCGTGCTCGAGGTGTCCGACCTGCGCATCAACTACGAGGGCAGCGTGCTGCTGGAGCACGTCAATCTCACAGTCGCCGCTGGTGAGATCGTCGCCCTGCTCGGTCCCAGCGGTTCGGGCAAGTCGACCCTGTTGCGCTGCATCGCCGGCGTCCAACACCCCGACGCGGGCACGGTGCGCTGGGATGGTGCCGATGTCACCCGCGTGCCCGCGCATCGGCGGGGCTTCGGCCTGGTCTTCCAGGACCCGCTGCTCTTCCCCCATCGCGATGTGGGTGCGAACGTCGGGTTCGGGATGAAGCCCGCGGATGCTCAGCGTGTGGCGGAGTTACTCGCCCTGGTCGGACTCGCCGGATTTGAGCACCGCGACCCGGCGACACTGTCCGGCGGCGAGGCCCAGCGCGTCGCGCTCGCCCGGGCACTCGCGGCCGAGCCGCGTCTGCTCCTGCTTGATGAACCGTTCGGCGCCCTCGACGTTGACTTGCGCGAACGCCTCGTGCGGGAGGTCCGTGACCTGCTGAAGGCCGCCGGGGTGCCTGCAATCCACGTCACGCACGACCGCAGCGAAGCTGACGCGATCTCCGATCGCGTCGTGACGTTGGCCGAACTGACCGGCTGACCAGCCAGCCCCACAACGTGCACTTCGGGGACGAGGCCCACTACGCCCGACCAGCAGGCACCGCAAGCCGCTGACATCTGGCAGGATCGATCCGCCCAGGGAGGTACGCCGTGCGCCGTGATGTTGTCGAGGTTGCCCGCGGCGTCTACGTCGCCACCTCACGTCGCTACGCAACGACCTCCACCGTCGTCGTCAGCGGTGACGCGGCCCTCCTGGTGGATCCGGCCTGGGATGCCGACGAACTCGGTGACCTGGCCGACAACCTGTCGGATCTCGGCGTGACCGGCACGGCCGGGCTCTCCACGCAAATTGGCGGCGATCCCCACCCCCCGGTGACCGGTCATCTCCACGATGGGTGAGATCCAGCGCGGCGGTAGTCGCGCGCGTGAACGTCGTCGTCCCCGGGCATGGCACGCCGTCGACGGACCCGATGAGGCGGCTGGATGCCGACCGTCGCTATCTCGATGA
>Ga0075461_10000431_pt1 | contig 11703 bp, 9 predicted proteins | sample DEB08_DNA_6_FD_74788 | JGI IMG/M metagenome (GOLD analysis project Ga0075461, IMG submission 74788) | Aqueous microbial communities from the Delaware River and Bay under freshwater to marine salinity gradient to study organic matter... | ecosystem: Environmental > Aquatic > Marine > Coastal ...
ACTTCTCGGGCCGCACCCCGACGAGGATGGCGCCATCCTGCCGGGCGGAGCGCGCCGAGGGGACCGTGAAGGAAGCGCCGAAGGCCGAGACGATTAGGTCGTCGCCACTCTTGCCGGAGACGGTTCCGGCCACCATGTTGGACTGGCCGAGGAAGTTGGCCACGAAAGCCGTGCGCGGAAGCTCGTAGATGTCGACGGGCGCACCCATCTGCTCGATGCGGCCGTTGTTCATCACCGCGACCGTGTCGGCCATCGTCATGGCCTCCTCCTGGTCATGCGTGACGTGGACGAACGTCGTACCGACCTCGGTCTGGATCCGCTTGAGTTCGATCTGCATCTGTCGGCGCAGCTTCAGGTCAAGGGCGCCCAGCGGCTCATCGAGCAGGAGCACGCCCGGCTGATTGATGAGCGCCCGAGCCACTGCGACGCGCTGCTGCTGACCGCCCGACAGTTGCGCCGGCTTGCGACGCGCCAGAGGGCCAAGCTCGACCAGCTCGAGCATGTCGTTGACCGGGCCCTTGACGTCCTTGATTCCGCGGCGACGCAGACCGAAGGCGACGTTCTCGAAAATGTCCAGGTGCGGGAAGAGTGCATAGGACTGGAAGACCGTGTTGACGTGGCGCTTGTAGGGCTTCTCCCGCGTGATGTCGGTCTCCCCCAGCATGATCTGGCCGCTGGTCGGATCCTCGAGACCGGCCACCATGCGGAGCGTGGTGGTCTTGCCGCACCCCGACGGGCCGAGAAGGGCGAAGAACGACCCCGCCGGGATGGTCAGCGTGAGGTCATCGACCGCGACGAAGTCGCCGAAGGTCTTGACGAGGTTGACCAGCTTGAGGTCCTGCACTCCATCGGTGGCCGCCACGGCTCTCCTTTCCTGCGACTGGGCAGCCTACGCCTTCGCGTCTAGAAGCCGATGGCCTTCTGGAACTCTCGCTGGTAGGCCTCGTCCTGCTCAGGGGTCAAGGTCATGAAGACGTAGGAATTACCCAGGGTGGCCGCGTCCGGGAAGATCCACTGGTTGTCCACGAGCGACGGATCGATGTCGGCCATGGCGTCCTTCGCGCCGGCGACCGGTGAGATGTACTGGACGTAGGCGGCGACCTCGGCTGCGACCACAGGGTCGTAGTAGTAGTTCATCACGGCCTCGGCGTTCTTCTTGTGCTGCGCCACCGACGGGATGAGCATGTTGTCGGTCCAGAGCGTGCCTCCGGTCTCCGGCAGGCCCACGCCGTAGTCATCGCCGAGCTGGAACATGTCACCCGACCAGCCGATCACGGCGATGACGTCTCCGGTCTCGAGAGCCGCGACGTAGTCGTTGCCCGACACCTGGCGGATCTGCCCGTTGTCGATCTGCCCCTGGAGGACGCCGATGGCCTCCTGGTACTGGTCGTCGGTGAAGTTGGACGGGTCGAAGCCGAGCGACGCAAGGATGATGCCCATGGTGTCGCGCATCTCGGACAGCACGGTGATGCGTCCGCGAAGCGCCGGATCCCACAGCTGGTCGATCGACGTGAGCGTGTCGGTGCCGAGCGTGTCCTGCAGGAGGGCCTTGTTCCAGCCGAACGCACCGAAGCCCGAGAACCACGGGAGCGTGTAGTCACGGTTGGGATCGAAGGCCACGCCGTTGTACGCCGGCTCGAGGTTGGTGGCGTTGGGGATCAGCGCCTTGTCGAGTTGCGCAGCGAAGCCGTTGTTGATCCACAGCGCGGCCATCCAGTCGGTGAGGACGACGATGTCACGATCGATCGACTGACCGGCCTCGAGCTGCGAGCGCACCTTCGCATAGAACTCGTTGTTGTCGTTGACGTCCTCGGTGTAGTTGACATCGATGCCGGTGGCCGCCGTGAATGCTGCGAGCGTGGGGTACTCACCGGTCTCGTCGTTGACGTCGATGTAGAGCGGCCAGTTGGCCCAGTTGACGAACTTCTCCGTGTCCGACAGGTCGGTGGCCTGGGTCGGTGAGGGAGCCGCGCTGGTCTCGTCGCTCGACCCGCCTCCGGCACCGCAGGCCGCGGCAGTGGCCGCGACACCGGTGATACCGGCGACCTGGAGGAGCCGGCGGCGAGACAGGCTGGACCGGGACATGGCCACGATGGCTGATGCCTGCGGGGACAGGGGGCGCTTCGTCATCTCGTACTCCTCGTTTCCCTGGGTTCGACTGCTGTGGTCGGTGGTGTGCTGATCTGGCCTTCAGGTGATGCTAACGCGAGTGGGCCCCGCGGTCGGTGAAGATGGTGCGGTGCCACTCCTTGCGTGGCTCTCCCGAGATGTCCCAGGAGACGTGCTTGACGACGGTGTACTCCTCGAGGGAGTACTTCGACATATCCTTGCCGAAGCCCGACTGCTTCATTCCCCCGTGGGGCATTTCGCTCACGATCGGAATGTGGTCATTGACCCAGACCGTGCCGGCCCGAATGCCGCGCTGCGCGGCCATGGCCCGGAAGACATCTCGGGTCCAGGCTGAGGCCGCGAGTCCGTACGGCGTGTCGTTGGCGAGCGCGATCGCCTCGTCGTCGGTGTCGAAGGGCAGGGCGACCAGCACGGGTCCGAAGATCTCCTGCTGGACGATCTCGGAGTCCTGCGCGGCGCCGGTCACCAGCGTGGGCGCGTAGTAGGCACCCTTGGCCAAGTCCCCTCCCGGGATCTCGCCGCCGACGACCACCTGTGCACCCGCACCCCGCGCCCGATCGACGAATCCCGCGACGCGCTCACGCTGCGCGAAGGACACAAGCGGCCCGAGATCGGTGTCCGGATCTCGCGGGTCCCCCACGCGGATCCCGCGCAGCACCTCGGCCACACCGGCGACGATGTCGTCGTAGACATCGCGCTGGGCGTAGATGCGGGTCGCAGCGGTGCAGTCCTGACCGGCGTTGATGAGCGCACCGGCCACCGCGCCTTGGATAGCCGCCTCCACATCCGCGTCGTCGAAGACCACGAAGGGCGCCTTGCCGCCGAGTTCGAGGTGCACGCGTGCAGCCCGCTGGGAGGCGATCTCCATGACGCGGCGCCCCACGGGCGTGGACCCGGTAAAGGAGACCATGGCGACGTCAGGATGGCCCACGAGTGCCTCTCCCGCGTCCGGACCTCGACCCACGATGACGTTGATCACCCCCGGGGGAATGCCCGCCGCGGCCGCGTCCTCGGCAAGCATGAGCGTCGTGAGGGGCGTGATCTCCGCAGGCTTCAGGACGATCGTGTTGCCGGCGGCGACGGCCGGCAGGATCTTCCACATCGCCATCTGGAGGGGGTAATTCCACGGGGCGATCGATCCGATGACCCCCACAGGCTCACGGCGGATGACCGATGTGTGGGTGGCGTCGTACTCCCCCGAGGCAAGGCCCTCGAGCTGACGGGCGGCTCCGGCAAAGAACACGACATTGTCGATGCTGCCGGGTACGTCGAACTCGGTTGCCAACCTGATCGTCTTGCCGGTCTGCCGCGATTCGACCTCGGCGTACTCCTGCGCTCGCGCACTGATGCGGTCGGCCAGGGCGAGCAGGGCCGACCCGCGCTCAGCCGGCGTGGTCGCCGCCCACCCCGGCAGGGCACGCTTGGCCGCTGACACGGCGGCATCGACCTCCGGGGCTCCGACCAGCCCCACAGTGCGGACGACCGTGCCATCAGCGGGATCGATGACCTCGAAGGTGCCCGCGGACCCGTGCTCCAGCACAGCACCGTCGAGGAACCCCGCGACCACAGCCACCTCCGCAACGACCACCCCCGGGCGGGGGGGATTTCCGACCACACTAAAGCCAGACATTAGTCAACCTGCTCGTATCGGCGAATCGAGCAGCGCCATGGTCGCCGAATCGTGACCACCGTCCGATTCGCTCGGTCTCCCTCCCGGCCCCCTCGCGCGGGGCTAGGGTGAGTGAATCGCCCGGGCGTTCCGGGTCCTCGGCGCTGCCGAGAGTCGCATGGAGGTGTCATGTCCGTGGTGCGGGCGGCCCTGGTCCAGACGAACTGGACGGGCGACAAGGAGTCGATGATCGTCGCGCACGAGGAGTACGCGCGGCAGGCAGCGGCCCAGGGAGCGAAGGTCATGTGCTTCCAGGAGTTGTTCTACGGGCCTTACTTCTGCCAGGTCCAGGATGCGAAGTACTACGAGTACGCCGAGTCCATCCCCGGGCCGACCACCGAGCGCTTCCAGGCGCTCGCGGCGGAGTTGGGCATGGTGCTCGTCCTGCCCATGTACGAGGAGGAGCAGCCCGGCATCCTCTACAACACCGCCGCGGTCGTCGATGCCGACGGCACCTACCTCGGCAAGTACCGCAAGAACCACATTCCCCAGGTCAAGGGCTTCTGGGAGAAGTTCTACTTCCGCCCCGGCAACCTGGGCTACCCCGTCTTCCAGACAGCTGTCGGCCCCGTCGGCGTCTACATCTGCTACGACCGCCACTTCCCCGAGGGCTGGCGTGCACTGGGCCTCAACGGCGCCCAGATCGTCTTCAATCCGTCCGCGACGCATCGCGGCCTGTCCGCCTATCTCTGGCAGTTGGAACAGCCCGCTTCGGCCGTGGCCAACGAGTACTTCGTCGGCGCGATCAATCGCGTCGGCATCGAGGCCGAGATCGGCGACAACGACTTCTACGGCACGAGCTACTTCGTCGATCCCGAGGGCAAGTTCGTCGGCGAGCCGGCAGATCCCTATAAGCCAGAACTCGTCGTTCGCGACCTCGACATGGACCTCCTCGCCGAGGTCCGCAACCGCTGGGCGTTCTACCGCGATCGGCGGCCCGATGCCTACGGCGACCTCACCCGGGCCTGAACCCATCTGACAGGAGGCTGACATGAGGACCCTCATCCGCAATGGCTCCGTGGTCACCCCCCAGGGCGTCTCGACCATGGACGTCCTCGTCGACGGCGAGACCATCTCCGCGCTGCTCACCTCAGGCGCTGCCTCCGATGAGCTCGCCGGCAAGGTCGACCGCGTCATCGACGCCGCGGGCAAGTACGTCATCCCCGGCGGCATCGATGCGCACACGCACATGGAGCTGCCGTTCGGCGGCACCTTCGCCTCGGACACTTTCGAGACGGGTACTCGCGCAGCCGCGTGGGGAGGCACCACGACGATCATCGACTTCGCGGTGCAGCGCTACGGCGAGCGTGTCCAGGACGGCTTGGCCGCCTGGCACGCCAAGGCCGATGGCAATTGCCTCATCGACTACGGCTTCCACCAGATCATCGGAGGCGTCGACGATGACTCCCTCAAGGCCATGGACGAACTCGTCGACGAGGGCGTGACCAGTTTCAAGCTCTTCATGGCCTATCCGGGCGTCTTCTACAGCGACGACGGCCAGATCCTGCGGGCCATGCAGCAGGCCAAGAACAACGGCTCCATGATCATGATGCACGCCGAGAACGGCATCGCGATCGATGTGCTCGTGGCTCAAGCGCTCGCTCGGGGCGAGACCGCACCGATCAACCACGGCCTCACCCGACCCTGGGAGACCGAGGAGGAGGCGACGCACCGCGCGATCATGCTGGCGCGTATCACCGGAGCCCCGCTGTACATCGTGCACATGTCGGCCAAGCAGGCCGTGCAGACGCTCCAGGAGGCTCGCGACCTCGGCCTCAACGTCTTCGGCGAGACCTGTCCTCAGTACCTCTACCTGTCGCTGGAGGAGCAGCTCGGCGCCCCGGGCTTCGAGGGAGCCAAGTGGGTCTGCTCCACTCCCCTGCGGTCGCGGGCCGAAGGCCATCAGGACGAGCTCTGGCGCTACCTGCGCACCAACGATCTGTCGATCGTGAGCACCGACCACTGTCCCTTCTGCTTCAAGGAGCAAAAAGAGCTGGGCGTCGGGGACTTCTCCAAGATCCCCAACGGCATCGGCTCAGTCGAGCATCGCATGGATCTGATCTACCAGGGTGTCGTCGAAGGCCAGCTCAGCGTCGAGCGCTGGGTCGAGATCACGTCGACCACTCCTGCACGCATGTTCGGCCTCTACCCCAAGAAGGGTGCCATCGCCCCGGGATCGGACGCGGACATCGTGATCTACGACCCCAACGGGCACACGAGCATCGGCTACGACAAGACCCATCACATGAACATGGATCACAGTGCATGGGAGGGCTACGAGATCGCCGGACACGTCGATGTCGTCATGTCGCGCGGCGAGGTGCTCGTCGACGAGCAGGGCTTCCACGGCACCAAGGGGCGCGGCCGCTACCTCAAGCGGGGCCTCTCGCAGTACCTCATCTGACCGATTCCACGCCACAGCAAACGAGCGGAGTAGCACGTGTACACGATCGACCACTGGATCAACGGGCAGCGGGTGGCCGGGGCATCCGGCAACTCGGGGCCGGTCTTCAACCCGGCGACAGGCCAGCAGCAGGGCGTGGTCGCGCTCGCCAGTGTGGCCGAGGTCGACCAGGCCGTGGCAACGGCGAAGGAGGCATTCGCTTCTTGGCGCTTATCGTCGCTGTCGAAGCGTGCGGAGGTCCTGTTCAAGTTCCACCAGATCGTCGTGTCCCGCCGGGACGAGATCGCCAATCTCGTATCACAGGAGCACGGCAAGGTGCCCTCCGATGCAGCAGGTGAACTCGCTCGTGGCATCGAGAACATCGAGTTCGCCTGCGGCATCCCGCAGATGCTTAAGGGTTCGTACAGCGAGCAGGTCTCGTCGGGCGTTGACGTCTACTCCCTGCGCCAGCCGCTGGGAGTCGTCGCGGGCATCACACCGTTCAACTTCCCCGCGATGGTGCCGATGTGGATGTTCGCCAATGCCATCGCGACGGGCAACACCTTCATCCTCAAGCCCAGTGAGAAGGATCCGTCGGTATCCCTGCTCATCGGGGAGATGCTTAAGGAAGCCGGACTGCCAGACGGCGTCTTCAACGTGGTCAACGGCGACAAGGTCGCTGTCGACCGGATCCTCGAGCACCCGGACATCCAGGCGGTGAGCTTCGTCGGCTCGACACCGATCGCGAAGTACATCTACTCAACCGGCACAGCCAACGGCAAGCGGGTCCAGGCGCTCGGCGGGGCCAAGAACCACATGGTGGTGCTCCCGGATGCGGACATCGACATGGCCGCGGACGCGGCGGTGAGCGCCGGATTCGGCTCCGCGGGCGAGCGCTGCATGGCCATCTCCGTCGTCGTGGCCGTGGGAGGGGTCGGCGACAAGCTCGTGGACGCCATCGCCGCGCGCATGCCGAAAGTCAAGGTGGGGCCGGGCACCGACCCGGACGCGGAGATGGGCCCCCTCATCACGGCGGAGCATCGCGACAAGGTCGCGTCGTACCTTGCCGGAGCTCCTGGCGAGGGTGCCCAGGTCGTGGTGGACGGTCGTGAGGCCGACCTCCCGAGCGACGGCTACTTCCTCGGGGTCTCGCTCATCGACCAGGTCAAGCCCGGCATGAAGGTCTACGACGATGAGATCTTCGGACCCGTACTGTCGGTCATGCGCGTGGACACCTATGAGGAGGCGGTCGACCTGATCAACCGCCACCAGTACGGCAACGGCACCGCCATCTTCACCCGTGACGGCGGCGCCGCTCGGCAGTTCCAGTTCGACATCCAGGTCGGCATGGTGGGTATCAACGTGCCCATCCCGGTTCCGGTCGCCTACTACAGCTTTGGCGGCTGGAAGGCCTCGCTTTTCGGCGACGCCAACATGTACGGGCCCGCGGGCGTGGACTTCTACACGCGGACCAAGACCGTCACCTCCCGCTGGCCCGACCCATCGACCTCGTCGGTCGACCTCGGCTTCCCCCGTACCCGCTGACGAAGGGCAGATCACAGACATGGATATCGGCGTCGTCCTGCAGTGCACTCCCCCGGCATCACGCGTCATCGACCTCGCGCGCCGCGCCGAGACCCTCGGCTTCGACTACGTCTGGACCTTCGACTCCCACATCCTGTGGGAGGAGCCCTATGTCATCTACTCGAAGATCCTCGACGAGACTCGCAAGGTCATCGTCGGGCCGATGGTGACCAACCCGGCAACCCGCGATGTCACGGTGACGGCATCAGTCTTCGCCACGCTCAATGAGATGTACGGTGACCGCACGGTGATCGGCATCGGTCGAGGCGATTCGGCCGTCCGCGTGACCAACGGCAAGCCGGTCAGCGTCGCCGAACTGCGCGAGGCGGTCGTCCAGCTGAAGGACCTCACCAACGGTCGTCCGGTCGACTACAAGGGCAGTTCGATCCGCCTTCCGTGGGCCCGCGACTCCCGCACCGGCGTCTTCGTCGCCGCGTACGGCCCCAAGGTCCTCGCCCTCACCGGAGAGGTCGGCGACGGCTTCATCCTGCAGCTCGCCGATCCGCAGATCGCAGCCTGGACGATCGAAGCGGTGCGCAATGCGGCCGAGGCCGCCGGCCGCAATCCCGACGACGTCTACATCTGCGTTGCAGCTCCCGCCTACGTCACCGACGACGTCGAGCATGCTCGCGATCAACTGCGCTGGTTCGGCGGCATGGTCGGTAATCACGTCGCCGACATCGTCGAGCGCTACGGCGAGGGCGCCGGCGTCCCCAAGGCCTTGACGGACTACATCAAGGAGCGCAAGGGCTACGACTACAACGAGCATGGCCGCGCGGGCAACACACACGCGGACTTCGTGCCCGACGAGATCATCGACCGCTTCTGCATCATCGGCCCGGTCGAAGAGCATGTCCGCCGACTCGAAGAGCTCAAGGCACTCGGCGTGGACCAGTTCGCCGTCTACCTCCAGCACGACGACAAGGACCACACGCTGCTCGAATACGGCGAGCGCGTCATCCCGGCCATCGCCGACACCGTGCTGGCGAAGAGCTGATCGATGGCTTCAGGCACCTCGACCGCGGGTCGCCGCCTCAAGCAGGGCGCGATCTCGCTCGGCTGGGCGCTGGCGGGCGTGCTCATCGCGATCCTGCTCTGGGAAGGGGTCAAGCTCCTGGGCACCGTGGTCACGTTGCCCTTCGAGACCTCCAACCAGGCGATGCCGCACGTGTGGACGATCGCTGAAGGCGCTCTCGCTCCCGAGGTGCGCGGCTCGGAGACTCCCGTGTGGGTCACCGTGCTCCGGGCGGCTATCTACACCCTTCTCATCGCGTTCGGCGGGTTCATCATCGGCGTGGCAGTGGGACTTCTGCTTGCCATCGTGATGCAGCGCTTCGCCTTCTTCGAGCGCGGTCTGCTGCCCTTCGTCATCGCCTCGCAGACGGTGCCGCTCATCGCCCTGGCGCCGCTCATCGTGGGCATCGGCAACCGCATCAGTTTCGGCCCCTTCCAATGGGGGCAAACCCAATCGATCATGTTCATCGCGGCGTACCTCGCGTTCTTCCCCCTCTCCGTCGGCGCACTTCGCGGGCTGCAGGCAGCCACCCCGACCCAGCTCGAGCTCATGCGCTCCTACGCCGCCACTCCGCGAGCCACGCTCTGGAAGTTGCGTTTCCCCGCCTCGGTTCCCTACCTGGTCCCGGCGCTCAAGGTGTCCGCGGCTGCTGCCGTCGTCGGCACCGTCGTCGCCCAGATCTCCACCGGTGACCGGGGCGGCGTCGGCCGACTCATCATCGAATACGCCCGCGAGGCGTCCTCACAGCCCGCCAAGGTCTACGTCGCCGTCATCGGCGCCATCATCGTCGGCCTGATTGCCGCGGGACTCGTCGCCCTGCTTGACCTGTACCTCACGCGCAACCTGCCGAAGGAGAGACTCACGTGAGCGAGCTCGCTGTCCATGCCGAGAGCGTCTGGAAGATCTTCAATGAGGGAGCGACCAACGAGGTCACGGCCCTGTCCGACGTCAGCATCGATGTGCGCAAGGGCGAGTTCGTCTCCCTCATCGGGCCGTCGGGCTGCGGGAAGAGCACGCTGCTTCGCGTCATCGCCGACCTCATCCCGGCCACGCGCGGCACCGTGACCGTCGCTGGCGTCACTCCGCAGCAGGCCCGTGAACAGCACCGGTACGGTATGGCCTTTCAGCAAGCGGCCCTGCTCGACTGGCGCACGGTGTGCCGCAACGTCGAGTTGCCACTCGAACTCGCCGGCTGGGATAAGGCGAAGCGCAAGGCCCGGGCCCTCGAGCTCCTCGACATGGTGCAGTTGCACGACTTCGCCGACCATCGCCCCTGGGAACTCTCCGGCGGGATGCAGCAGCGCGTCGCCATCGCGCGCTCCCTCGCGACCGACCCCGAGATCCTGCTCATGGACGAGCCCTTCGGCGCCCTCGACGAGATGACCCGCGAGCGGATGCAGAATGAGCTCCTGCGCATTGCCAAGGAGACCGGCACCTCCGTCGTCTTTGTGACGCACTCCATCCCGGAGGCGGTCTACCTGTCGAATCGCGTTGTCGTCATGTCCCCGCGCCCGGGCCGCATCACACATGTCGTCCCCGTCGACCTCGGCGACCGCAACGAGGACACACGGGAGTCCGATGGGTTCTACGACGCGGTCACCGCGGTGCGTGAAGCCCTGCGTGGCCGAGCTACTCCCGTCGGCGAAGGCGGAGCTCGTCTCGCGGAGACCTCATGAAGCACCGCTTGAGCCTCATCTGGCCGCCCCTGCTCATCGGGGCGCTCTTCCTCCTGGCCTGGCAGGCCCTCGTCGTCATCCAGGACCTCAAGCCCTACCTGTTGCCCGCCCCGAGCCTCATCTTCACCACCTTCATCACCAACCTCAACCTCATGTGGGCGACAGGTCTCTATACGGCAACGACCGCCGTGTTGGGGCTCATCTTCGGCACCGTCGTGGGCATTGTCTTCGCCATGGTCGCCCAGCGGTTCTTCGTGTTCCGCAACCTCATGATCCCCGTCGCCGCGGGCATCGCGGCCGTGCCGATCGTGGCGCTCACGCCGATCCTCAACAACATGTTCGACATCACCAGTCGCACTCCGAGGGTCCTCATCACGGCGATCGTCGTATTCTTCCCGATCTTCGTCAATGTCTATCGCGGCCTCACCGAGGTCGCCCCCGTCCAGATGGAATTGCTGCGCTCGATGTCAGCCAGTCCACGGACCGTGCTGCGCGTCCTGCGCATCCCCAATGCCCTGCCCTTCTTCTTCACGGGACTCAAGGTCGCTGCACCGCTCGCGGTGATCGCAGCGCTCGTCGCCGAGTACTTCGGTGGTCCGCAGGAGGGTCTAGGAAGCAAGATCGCGTCGTCGGCGGCCAACACCGCCTACGGACGCGCGTGGGCCTACGTCGTCGTGGCGATCATCGTAGGCCTGGCGTTCTACCTCGTCACCCTCATGCTCGAGAGGTGGACGACACCCTGGGCGAGTCGGACCCGATCCGCCTGATCGACACACACTGGAGGAAATATGACAAGAGCACCGCGCGGCCGCCTCGTCGCGGCCGTCGGGGTCATCGCAGCGGCGGGCATGACGCTCGCTGCCTGCGGCGGCGGCAGCAGCTCCACGGAGTCCAGCGCCGCACCCGCACCGGAGTCGTCGGCGGCAGAGGCCAGTTCTGAGGCACCGGCAGAGGAAGGTTGCACGGAGCTCACCCCGGCAAGCCTTCAGCTGCAGTGGTTCGTGCAGGCGCAGTTCGGCGGCTACTACGCAGCCAAGGACCTGGGCTTCTACGAGGAGCAGTGCCTCGACGTGACCATTCTGGAAGGCGGCGTCGACATCGTGCCGCAGACGCAGCTCGCTCAGGGCGCGGCCGACTTCGCCATCGCGTGGGTGCCCAAGGCACTCGCATCGCGCGAGCAGGGCGCCGGCATCGTCGATGTGGCGCAGGTCTACCAGCGCTCCGGCACGCTGCAGGTCTCGTGGGC
>Ga0075461_10000433_pt1 | contig 11693 bp, 9 predicted proteins | sample DEB08_DNA_6_FD_74788 | JGI IMG/M metagenome (GOLD analysis project Ga0075461, IMG submission 74788) | Aqueous microbial communities from the Delaware River and Bay under freshwater to marine salinity gradient to study organic matter... | ecosystem: Environmental > Aquatic > Marine > Coastal ...
ACTGCGCCCAGCACGGCGAGGGCGCCTCCGCCGGATGTCGGCAGCATGATTCCAATGCGGCCGCGCTCGAGTTTTCTAAAGCGGCGAGCAAGAATCAACCCGGCCAACAGGGCCTGCTTGAAGGTTATGTCGCGACCAGTTGTTCGGTCGATAAAGGCGACTTTTTTGGGAGACCGTCGCGCGGAGTCTATGAATCTATGCTGTAACATGGGGCGAGTGTATCCCATGCTGTCTGCGGGTGGAACTGAGCCTTAGAGTTAGCCTGATAAGAAATTCTTAACTGATCTGGCCAGTTCTTCTCGCTATGGCTTCAGTACAAACATCGCCGATATCTCAACGCAAGAATCAAGCGGTAGAACATTGCTGCCGAGCGCGAGCCGGGTATGTTTACCTGCTTCTCCAAATACCTCGACCATTAAGTCCGAAGCCGCGTTGATGACCGAGGGTTGTGCCGTAAAGTTGTCTGCGCTTGCAACGAAACCCTGCAGTCGGACGCAGCGTTTGACTCTGTCGAGATCGCCGCCACAGGCCCCTTTTAGAGCGGCGAGTATGTTAATTCCACATTGACGCGCAGCAGCTCTGGCCTGTTCGACTGTAACCTGAGTAGGGACCTTGCCTGGGTGCATGAGCTCGCCAGCGTTCATCGGAATTTGGCCCGCGATGTAGGCTACGTTCCCCTCAACTACAGACGCGACGTAGTTCGCAAGAGGCGCGGGCGCAGCGGGTAGCGTGATACCCAGTTCAGCCAGTCGCGACTCTACTCGCCCCGTGCTCGCTGCAAACAGAGGCTCGCTTCGAGAGAGACCGGCGATGACGGCGAGCCCCATGGCTGCTGAGAGTAGCTCGCGCCTTGACGATGTCGATGCGCACGCGTTGTTGATGATAATAGTCTCTGGGTTGAACTTGCGCATCGTTCTGTCTCCGTGAATAAAGGGTGGATCAATTGCCGCTGCGGATATCAGGCAGCGCAAAGGCGACCAGTTCGGGTTCGTGCTTGCGGTCGCCAATAGCGACCACAATAAACTGTTTCCCTGCGGCGAGATAACTTACCGGCGCGCCGGTTGTGCCAGCCTCAAGCTTCTTCTCCCAGTGAATTTCGCCCGTCAGCTTGTCGTAGGCGCGGAACATAAAGCCGCCGCTGTTAGTGGCGATCTCAACGGGCATATCCGCAGGGATTCGGCCTCCTGGGCGCTGATTAGTCAGTCCCTCGCCCAAGAACAGCAGTGTCTTCGTGAGCAAAGGCGAAGGACGACCGGGCACGCCGAGCTTTTCTATTCCAAGGTGTGCTATCGCAGGGTTATCGACCGGTCCAACGCCGTTCGGCACCATCCATTTGTGTTCGCCTGTATTCATGTCTATTGCCGTTATTCGTCCGTAGGGCGGCTTAAACAGCGGGAGCCCCTGAGGGCCACCAAGCCAGCGCCGAGCGCCTTTAACATAACGTAGATTGGTCACCTCGGGGTCGCCTGGCTCGAGGTCAGCAACAAAGGGTGCGGTAATGGAAGGTATGTAGAGCATGCCTGTTTCGGGGTCAAAAGAGGCGCCTTGAAGATCAGCGCCGCCCTGCGAGCCCGGTAATTGAATCGTGCCAAGGGTTCCGCCCGGAGACTCATCTCGCAGCGACGGTGGTGTAAATAGCGGTCCAGTGACATAGCGGTCGAAAATTTCAAGCGCCTGTGCACGCAGTTCGGGGGTGAAGTCGATTAGATTGTCCACGGTCGCGCCCTGCCGATCGAAAGGTGCGGGTTTGGTTGGGAATGGCTGCGTAGGTGACGTCACCTCACCTGGCACCGAGGACGCCGGAACTGCGCGTTCTTCTATCTCCCATACCGGCTCCCCAGTTTCTCGATCGAAGACAAAGGCAAACCCTTGCTTGGTCAACTGTGTCACTGCACGAACTGGCTCACCATCGACGACAATGTCCATCAAAATCGGTGCGGCGGGCGGATCATAATCCCAAAGGCCGTGATGCACTGTCTGGTAATGCCATACACGCTCGCCGGTCTCGGCATTTACGGCAACAAGACTCTGGCTAAAGAGATTGTCGCCTAGCCGATGCCCACCATACATGTCATTGGTTGCCGAACTGATTGGCATATAAACAAGCCCCAGTGTCTCATCGGCAGTGAACAAGGCCCACATTGGGGCGTGTCCGGTATAAGACCACGAACGGTCCTGCCAGGAGTCGGTGCCGAATTCTCCTTCTTGCGGAATCGTGTGATAGGTCCACCTCAATGTGCCAGTGCGGACATCGAAGGCACGCACATCGCCTCGATAAGCCTCTTTATTTGAGAAGTTGTCGGACATCGCTTGTCCAATGACGATGACATCTCTCACCACCATTGGCACGCCGCCCCAGCGGAAGCGCTCGAATTCAGCAGGCATGAGTTGCAGATCGACCCGGCCTTGGTCGCCGAAGCTCGCTACAGGTTGCCCTGTTGCTGCATCAAGCGCATACAAAAAGGTGCCACGCTGCATCAAAACGCGTGGTGTTTCTATGCCATTCGAATCTTGCCAATAGGCGACGCCTCGGGTTGGCGCGCCTGGCAAGCCATCAGCGCCATCCACGGGCTCTTGCACCCAGAGTGTCTCTCCGGTCGCAGCGTCGAATGACTCAACTAAACCGACTGCGTTGGGGATGTAGGCTACACCGTCGATCACGACAGGTGCAGCCACATAGTTGCTCGAGAATCGTTGATTGGGATTGAGGGTTGAGTAATAAGCATCCAGAGCAGGGCGACGCCAAGCTATTTCTAGCGAGGCGACGTTGCTGGTATCGATCTCGGCCAGTGGTGTGTATTTAGTACTCCCGATGTCCCCTGCATACGCTTGCCAATTACCGTCTCGAGCGCCCAACAATGATGAACCTGATGTAATTGAGGGCTCGTTAGCAGGCGTCTTTGAGGCTTGGAGTTCGCCGGCTTGTGGCCTGCTGACTGAATCCTCGTTGGGATTGCGCTCCGGCGTGCATCCGGCGAGCGCCGCAACGAGGAATGCGATCAGGAAGGGGTTGGGGGTGACGAGCGAGCGAGCAATTCTTCTTAAGCGGAATCTCATAGCGCTATCCCTTGGTCGAGCGCTTGATCAGCGCGTTGCCTAGGATTCTAACGCGTTGGGCAAAGATTGCTAGCTGGCAAGTCGCTGTTTAATGCGCTTGATGATCGAGCCGAGCATTGGCACATTCTCATAAACGAATGCGCCGAGGTCAAAATAATCGCGGTGGTAATAGATGCGGTTGTTCCGTACTTTCAGGAAGCTCGCGCCTTCAACCCTAATAACCTCGCCGCTTTGACCGCGCTGACGGAGAATCATCGTCCAGGCTAGAAAGATCTCACCGCCGGTGTCGAGTGTTTGATGGAACTTGAAGTTGCAGCTATCTACCTTACTATAGAGCTGGTGAAATCGCTCGATCAAAGCGGCTTTGCCTTGGATGCCGTGAGAGGGGTCTTCAAAATAGACGTCATCGCTGTAAAGTGGCCCTAGCTCTGACGTGTTACCCGACGCGAGGCTGCAGTAGGCAAGCTTCAGCGCATCCGCAAGGTCGGTATTACGCTCGCCCGACGGCGAGGAATCCGTTAGTGCTACGTTGGCATCCGTTTCTGTGTGCTTTGCATTATTCATGGTATATGATTGTGTCTCGATCGAAGGTTGCTGTAAGTAGCTAAACGGTTTAAGTCACAGAGCGGATCACTGTTAGATCACTGATAGATCAGTGATCTAGACCGAATCTCTGAGCGTTAACCCCTGTATGCATAACTTATCAGCAGTCGGAAACTCAATTTCAGTACGCTCTCCACAGCGGGATAGACCTCGAGCAGTGACTATTTCAGAAAAAACTCCGCTCGAAGCCGAGATGGAGCAAGCCGAACGCGAGATAAGTGCAGGGCCGACAGACGAGGAACTTTTGCTCGCTGTAGGCGTTTCACAAGACCGTCAGGCATTCAATACTTTATTTCAGCGCTTCTCGAAGAAAATCTTTGCGATGGGCATGAAATTGACGCGTAATGAGCAGCTAGCCCATGATCTCGTTCAAGAAGCATTAATGACAGTCTGGACTAAAGCGCCTCTCTACGACTTAGATCGCGGAACGGCGCAGAGTTGGATTTTTACGCTAACGCGTAATCGCTGTTTCGATATGCTGCGCAAGAAAAAACGGCAGCCACAAACAATTAGCTCAGACGACATATGGCCGCAGGAAGGTGATGTGGAAATGTCGTTCGTGCACGAAGAGCAAGGCTCGCAGGCGGTAGAAATTGCGCAAATTGAGCGTTTCTACACAGAATTGCCAGTCGCACAACAGGCAGTAATAGAACAAATCTACATTTTTGATCGCACGCACGAAGAAGCAGCGGCGGAGCTTGAGATACCTCTCGGTACACTCAAGTCCAGACTGCGGCTTGGTGTGGCGAAGTTAAGAGTATTAATCGGGGTTGAAGAATGACATCTGCTAATCATCATCCTAGTGATGAAGTCCTATCGGACTTCGCTCAGGGCAAGCTTTCTACTGGGATGAGCGTCGCGCTCTCGGCGCACATCGAACTCTGCCAGAGCTGTCGCCAGAGAAGCAGCGAATTGGAATCGCGGGAAATTGTTGCCTGGCTTCAGGCCGATCAAATGCAGCCAAGCGCCTCGCCTGATTTCTCGGGCATGCTCGATTTAATTACCAGCCAGCCTCAGATGACCGGAGAAGCCGTGGTCGAGCCTGACAGGGAACCTGCGCCTTTGGTGTCGGAAATCCATATGCTGGATCACAGCATCACGCTTCCGCGGGTGCTTGCTAAGGCTGCCTCTAAAGGCTTGGTTTGGCACAAACTTGCAGGTGGCATTAATCAGGCCCAGGTGCAAATCGACAACGAAACGCAGTGTGAATTTCTGTATATGACGCCGGGTAGTCAGGTGCCAGTGCACAGGCATCAGGGCAATGAAATAACACTGGTCTTAGATGGCGGGTTCGAGGATGAGTTCGGCCACTATGGTCCGTCAGATTTTGTTGTGCGCGACAGGCGCGACCAGCATCAACCTTCAACGGAGGAAGGATGTCTCTGCTTTGCTGTGCTCGACAGCCCACTGACCTTTACGAGCGGCCTTGCTCGACTCTTTAATCCGATCAATAACTACCGCTTCCGTCGCGCTACATCGCAGCGATACTAAGCTCTATCCATTCATCGACGCGGCAGCGCGTCGATGTTTAGAGCCACAGATACCCTCTCGCGATTGCCGAGATAAGCCCTCACCCCGTGTCGCAACCAGGCAGGGAAAACGATCAGGTTTCCTCGCGCAAGCTTCAATTCAACCTGATATTTTTGAGGTAAGCCGTCGCCTCCTCTCATTCGAAAGCCCGTGTTATGCATCGCGGCCATCGGAAAGCGCGGGTCTTCTAAATAGAAATTCCCGCCGGTGTGAGTGCTGCCTGCGAATTCCTCTCCCATGTCGATATAGAGCACTGCGGCCCATAAATTGCCCGGATGTGAATGCAGCGCGTTGAGTCCCTTTGCAGGCGTTACATTCGCCCACATTGTGGCTATCCATTCAAAGTCATCGACAGACGCTTCTTCGAAATGGCTCATACGCTTCGCAACACTAATTGCCGTCTCGGCAACTTTTTGTGCGGCGGCACCGCCCCACTCGAGCATGTCTGTTGAGGAATGCCATCCCCCTTCATTAGAGCGCTTTATTCCGGCACTCGAAGCCTTCTTGTTATTTATCGAGGCAGCTAAATCATCAAGCAATGTTTCTGCATTGCTCAACTCGCCAAAACCGATTGGCGTTTCGAAGAGGGCCAAGGGTTGGGCTTTGACTTTTATTGCATAAGTTTTGTTATCCATAACTTAACTTAGCGAATAAATATGACAGTCAAATGACAATCTCGTCATCTATTCATGTCGCTCGAAGGCCCTTTATTTTCTGTAATAAAAGTGCAATAGAAAGGTCGCATTACTGAAATATTTGCTCCGTATAGTCGGTTCAAGGACAAATTTCTTGGCTAAACAAATCAGGAGCTACAATGAAAAAAGATTTACTCAAAACTAGCGCGCTCGCAACCGGGGTAGCACTTGCCCTGGCATCAATGGGTGCTCACGCCGCTACGCAGCCAAGCCTGGCAACAGCTGGTGCTGCGACAACCGCTACATTTTCTGGAGGCGCCACAGTAAACGGCGGTGCGAGCTATCTTGCGGAAGTGCCAGCCGAAGTAGCAGCTGATCTTGTTGCGACCATCACCCCTGCGGCTGCCGATGTCGGCAAGAAGGGCGGTATTGTTGTAATCGCCGAGGTCGGTAACCTTGGATTTTTCACTAAGTTATCAGGTGGCATCTGGGTGCCGTGGGATGGCGCATCTATCCTCCCAACGGTAACTAAAACACTGACAGAGTCAGAGTCAGTTTCTGTGTTGGACGACTTGATTGGTAACGATACTTCTTTGGCCGGCCTTACAATCAAAGCCTATGTGGGTTACTACACCGGTGACAATCCCTTATCGACTATTACTTACACTGCTGCACCGATGGAGATGAAAATTGCCGAGAAGGCAGCAGATACATGCCCAACCAACACCACTGCGCTATCTGGTGTGACTTTCGCGGGTAAATCGGTATGTCAACTTCCTTCCGGCGACCCGATTCTGACAGATACGCACCTGACTAATAACTTTTCTTATTTCTTCGACGGAAACGTATTTATAGGCGCTGACGAAGACACTGCCGTAGCAGATAAGGTGAAGCTGACTATCGATGCGGGTACGACTATCTTCGCAACTGAGGGTGCAGCGGCACTCACAGTTAGACGTGGCGGCATGATCTTTGCGAATGGCACTAAGGATCATCCCGTGATTATGACCTCTGAGCTCGACGTTGAGGGCGTAGATGCTCTAAACACCCGAGGAAAGTGGGGTGGGCTCGTGGTAAGCGGTAGCGCCACACTGAACAGTGCAGACGGATTCGGAGTGAACGAAGGTGTCGGTGACACCTATGGCGGCGGCGCTGCGCCTCGCGATGACGATAGCAGTGGCTCGCTTACTTACCTCCAGATTAAATATGCGGGTTATGCATTCTCGCCGACAAACGAACTGAACAGCCTTGCGCTATCGGGTGTTGGCTCCGGCACTGTCGTTGACTATGTGCAGACTCACAACGGCGCGGATGATGGAATCGAGCTTTACGGTGGCACTGTGGACGCGAAGCACCTGCTCATCACGGGTACAGATGATGACGCACTTGACTGGGTGCTCGGTTACAGCGGCAGAATTCAGCACTTATTGATTGATCAAACTACTGCTGGCGATAATTGTATCGAAGCTGACAATTTGGGCGCTAATCCAACGGCGACACCTCGCTCTATGCCCACGATCTCGAATTTAACCTGCGTAGGGTCTTCGGGGATGTCTGGTTCTGGTCATGCTTTCGAATTGAAAGCAGGTACTGGTATGAAGCTCTCCAACAGCGTGTTAGGCGGCACCTTCCCAGCAGGTAACGAAGGCTGTATCCGCATAGCAGGTACCGATACGTTCACCCAGTCAGGGGAAAGCATAGCTACTCTTAACGGCACCCTTGAAATGAGAGATAGCCGCATTACCACGCAATGCGCTGAGAATCTCGAGGGTGGTTCTGTTTCGCTTTCGAAGCCAGCCAATGGTCCTTGGAATGCGTCTGATTGGTTCGGCGCGCAGACCAATAGTTCAATAGGCACAGTAGATCTGGGAGGAACCAATGGTTGGGCAAACGGCTCAGCATTGAATGCACTGCCGGCTAACATCCCTGCCGATGCCTTCTTTGATAAAGTCGATTACATCGGCGCGGTTAAGGACGATTCATCTGACTGGACTAAAGGGTGGAGCTTCACGGGTTACAAATAACCACCTAATCTGAGGCAATAAATAAAAAAGGCGCCTAGGGCGCCTTTTTTATGTCCAGCTTTCGGAGAACAGTATTGCAATATTAGGGTCACATATTAGCAATAAACTGACGTCATCTTTTTCCCAATCCCATTAGTTTTGTTTCTCTCTGAAAAATTCCGGAGCCCTAAATGTTTAGCAGAAAATTGGTCCTAGCGTCGATCACTGCAGCCGTCAGTGCTGTTGCGGCTGCGCAGCAGTCCCCGCTCATCGAGGAAATTTCGGTGATTGGCCAGTTCGTGCCAGACGAAAAGCGCGGAACCGATCAAATTTCTAATGTCGTAGGTGAGGAGCAATTCACAAGATCAGGGGACTCTAATATCGCAGAAAGCCTGAAAAGGGTATCTGGACTGAGCACGGTGGCCGGCAAATACGTTTACGTCCGAGGCCTGGGCGAACGTTATGCAACTACCTTACTAAACGGCGCAATCTTGCCTAGCCCGGAGCCACTTAATCGCGTTGTTCCCATGGATTTGTTTCCAACTGGCATACTAGAAAGCGTGCTAGTGCAGAAAACGTACTCCGCTGCATACCCAGGCGAGTTTGGCGGCGGTGTGCTTCAGATGCGAACCAAAAAGTCGACAGATGAATTTTTTTGGAATTTCGCCAGCACCGTTGGGGTGATCGACAATGCAACCTTTAAGGACGGGTATACCGTGTCCGGGGGCGACACTGATTGGCTCGGCATCGACGATGGATTTCGCGCTCCTTCTCAGGAACTATTGAACGCCACAGCCAATGGCAACCAGTTAAAACTCAAGAGCCGTTTCTCAGGAATTGGGGTGCCAGCCGAGCAGCTCGAGGTCGTTGGGGAGAGTTTCAATAATCAATACACACCGACGGAAGAATCTGCGCCACCGAATGTCAATATTTCAACTTCGTTTGGAAATTTTTACGATATTGGCGCGACAGGAATGAAGCTCAACTACCTTGCTTCGTTAGATTACAGCAACAGTTGGGATACGAATCGAATAGAACGTAACACATACGTCCCGAGCGGTGTCGGTTTAGATATTCAGGAAGATTTAGATGTTGTGAATACCGAAAACAGCATTGATCTGAGTGGAATATTCTCAGCCGGCTTAGATATTGACGAGAACAACAATGTGCGATTTACCTCGGTCGCGCTTAGGCAAACAGACAATCGAGTATTCAAAACAACTGGCGAGACACTCGATGCGCCCGATCTGAGTACGGTCGAGCTTCAGTGGGTTGAGCGAGAGATCCTATCAAACCAGTTGCAGGGTGATCACTACTTTCCCGCTTTAAATGAGTTTGTTGTGAACTGGCGCTACTCGGATATCGTGGCGACGAGGGAGGCGCCGGATACGCGTTCTTATCGCTACGATGGTGGTGAGTTCTCGTCCCGTGTTGATGGGAATATGCGTAGCTTCGATGAACTCGAAGACAATGCGTCTGAATTGGGAATAGACCTCACCATGGTTTTCTATGGTCCGAGGAATTCAATTATCACGCCGAAATTCGGCTATGTATCATCGGAAAAAGAGAGAAATTCCGAAATCAGGCGTTTCGGATTCGCGTTCAACGGGCCCCTCGCGAATAACAATCAATTACTACTGAGACCGCTGGAAGAAATACTCAGCCCGGAAAATATTACTGAAGCAGGTTTCGTGATTCGTGAGCTAACTCGACCTACAGATAGCTATAAAGCAAATAATTCTCTTGAGGCATTCTATGGTCAAGTCGAAGTCAATTTTGACGACCGGCTGCGGCTAACCTTTGGCGGACGGCAAGAGGATTTTGATCAAGTGACCACTACGTTTGATCTTTTCCGCCCGTCTACATCGGTAGTTGCTGATCTTAGTCGAAAAGAATTCTTACCGTCATTCAGTGCCACGTATATTCATTATGACCATCAGTTCCGCTTAGCTTACTCTGAGACTGTTTCTCGACCAGACTTCAGAGAGCTCTCTACTTCGCCATTTATCAATCCAGAGACTGGGCGCGAAATATTTGGCAATCCGAATTTGGATATCACATCGATCACTAATTTCGATTTCCGTTGGGAATGGTACTTCGGGTTTGCAGACTATGTCTCTGCAGGCATTTTCTACAAGGAGTTCGTAGATCCTATTGAGGCAGTTATTTTTAGCCCGGTAGATCCCCGTATTACGTATATCAATGCACAATCAGCAGAGAATCAAGGTATTGAGCTCGAAGGATACAAGAGGCTAGATTTTCTCGGGCCTGTGGGCGAGGACTTTTATGTTCAAGGAAACATTTCGTTCATCGATTCTCTTGTAAATATTAGGCAATCGGATCTTGGGTCCTTGACGAGTAGCAGCAGACCATTGCAAGGGCAATCCGATGTGCTGTTCAATGTCCAAATAGGGTATGAGCCTTATTCGGGCACTACTGCGACATTGCTTTACCATTACTTCGGCGATCGGATTGACTCCGTAGGTATTGAGGGTGCACCTGATCTTATTCAACAAGGCTACGGCGAGCTTAATTTTATTTTCATTAAAGAGCTGAACAGAAATTGGCAGGTGACAGCAAAAGCCAAAAACATTCTCGATGTTCGCAGTGAAATCACTCAAGGAAGCTTGCTAACGAACGGATTCAATCTCGGTCGCGAGGCCTCAATTCAGGTGCAGTATCGCTTCTAGCGCGTTGCAATATTGCATTGTTATTGTCACGCAAATGTCATAGTTTGATGATTAAATCATCGGGTATTAAAGAGAAGTTCTCCAGATAAAATACTCTGACAGTAGGAGTGTTTGATGTTCTTGCTGAGGGTTTGAGTGAAATGTCCGAATCAACTATTTTGATCGTCGACGACGAAGCAGCAATTCGCGATATGGTGAGCATCACTCTTGATCTTGCAGGCTTCGCTAGTATCAGCGCAGAGAACGCGCACGACGCGCACGTGGCGATTATCGACAAAAAGCCTGACTTAGTGCTGCTCGATTGGATGCTGCCCGGCGGCAGTGGTATCGAACTGGCCCGGCGGCTTCGCCGCGATGACCTCACCGCAAACATCCCGATAATCATGCTCACTGCAAAAAGCAGTGAAGATAATAAAGTGCAGGGCTTGAGCGAAGGCGTAGACGATTACGTCACCAAGCCTTTCTCGCCGCGCGAGCTCGTCGCTCGCATTAAGACCGTTCTCCGTCGAATAGATGATAAGCAGAAGAACAAGGCACTGCAGGTATTCGACCTGCAGCTAGACCCTACTAGCCACCGTATTACCATCGAAGATAAGCCGGTCGAGATGGGCCCTACGGAGTTTCGTCTACTTAAATTCTTCCTCATGAATCAAGAAAAAGTGTTTAGCCGCGACCATATTCAGGATTCGGTCTGGGGTGGCAATGTCTACCTCGAGGAGCGGACGATCGACGTTCATATCCGTCGACTGCGCAAGGCACTGTCGTCGGTCGAGGGAACAGCTATTGACTATGCGCGGTTGGTTCAAACTGTGCGTGGTGCAGGCTATCGGTTTTCAGTGCGGCCTTCCTAGTAGTGATATCTTTCCTTCGCACTTTGCTTTCAAAATTAGGGTCGCAAGAGATATCCTTATCCCCTTTATGACTATTCGACTCAGCAATCTAAGACAGCAATCCCTTCACAGATCTATCAACCGACCGCAGAGGCTAATACTTTCCCTCGCGAGGCCTCACCTATAATAAGGGTAATGCTGTCACCTTTATCTATCGCCATATCTATCGCCATCATAAGTGAGCCTTTAATAAACGGGGCGATTTTTGAACAAATACCTTGGAGGGTGTTGATTATAGGCGCCGGAAGCAGGAGTGATAGGCTGCAAAGTCGCATCATTCTGACG
>Ga0075461_10000456_pt1 | contig 11471 bp, 7 predicted proteins | sample DEB08_DNA_6_FD_74788 | JGI IMG/M metagenome (GOLD analysis project Ga0075461, IMG submission 74788) | Aqueous microbial communities from the Delaware River and Bay under freshwater to marine salinity gradient to study organic matter... | ecosystem: Environmental > Aquatic > Marine > Coastal ...
ATCTTCCATCAGGCTAAGGTCAACTTTGACGAGCGCCGTGAACTTGTTCAGGTGGTCGGCAATGCTATTGGCCGTCGCATGGATCAGCTTGTGATCGATGCGTTGAGTGCCGCTTCGTCTCCGTCCACCGTCGCGACCAGCGTTGGTGGTGCAGGCACGAACATGAATCTGGCAAAGTTGCTGGCGGCGAAAAAAGCTCTGGACGCGAAAAACGTCCCGGCTGAAGGTCGCTGTATGATTATTCATGCTAATGGTCTGTCTGCTTTGCTTGATGAGACTGAACTCACAAGTTCCGATTTCGCTACTGTGAAAGCTCTTTCTCAGGGTGAGATCGACACCTTCCTTGGGTTCAAGTTCATCATGCTCGGCGACCGTGACGAAGGCGGTCTCCCTCTTCCGTCAACCCGCACCAACTTCGCGTTCCATCGTGACGCGGTTGGCCTTGGTGTCTCGATGGCGCAGAAGAGTGAGATCAACTACGTCCCCGAGAAAACGAGCTTCCTCGTTTCTTCGATGTTCTCCGCTGGTGCGGTTGCCATCGATGACGAGGGTATCGTCCACATCAGCAGCACCGAATAGGGGGATTGAACTATGGCTTTTTCTTCCACTGGATTCGGTGTGGTGTTCGCCTCGAAGAAGGGCAACGCACCGTCGATGTACACCTACCAGACCGCCGACACGATTGCAGACGTTAATACGGCTGGCTACTTTAACAGCCTGTCCGACACGCTTGCTATCGGCGATCTGATTTACTGCGTGACCTCCACCGGGGGTACGCGCGTCAGCACCTTGACTCAAGTTCTGTCGAACTCGGGTGGTGTTGTGGATGTGGCGGACGGCACTACGCTGGCCGCGACTGACGGCGACTAATTAGATGGGGCGGGTTTAAACGCCCGCCCCATTTTATAGGGGGTCCGTATGGCCGCAGGCGATACCAAGCTCTCGATTTGCTCCGATGCGCTCATTATGTTGGGCGCTGCTCCGCTTTCCAGCTTTAGTGATGGAACGGATGAGGCGCAGATTGCAGATCGTTTATACGACGATATTCAAGACACGATCTTGATGCAGTATCCTTTCAGTTGGTCCGTCCAGAAGACGGGCCTTTCGCGCTTTGTGGATACGCCAACAAATGAATGGAAATATAAGTATGCCCTGCCGGGCGATATCTTGGGCAACCCAAAAGCTGTATTTGCAAGTAGTGCTGTGGGCGCGTTGCCGGTGCGAGAGTTTGAAATCTATAGCGGTGGGCTATTCGCTAATTATGAGGCGGTCTGGGTCGACTACCAGTTTCGACCCGAGGCTTCCGCCTTTCCGCCATATTTTGTGAATCTGCTCAAGCACGCGCTTGCGGCGGCATTCGCCGAACCAATCACAGATCAGATTACGAAAGCTGACTTCTACCATAAGCTCGCCTATGGCACGCTTGAACAAAACATGCGTGGCGGCCTTATGCGAGTGGCGATGAATATAGATGGCGGTGATCGTCCTCCGCAGAATATCATGGAATTCCCATTGACGGATGTCCGTGGATGAGCCGGATCATTCAAATACAGAATGATTTCACGTCTGGAGAGATGGACCCGAAGCTGCGCGCGCGTACAGATATAGCGCAGTACAAGTCCGGATTGACGACGGCACGGAATGTGACGATACAGCCGCAGGGCGGCATAAGGCGTCGAGACGGAACGAAGTTTGTCGCACAACTCGATGCGGGTGCAGCGAACGCGGTGCGGATGGTGTCCTTTGAGTTTTCGGTGAGCGATAGTTACATGCTCATCTTTACACCGGCTAGGATGTATGTCTTCAAGGACGGCGCGCTGATTACAAACATCAACGGCAGCGGAAATGATTATCTCTCCGTGGCGGCATTCACTGCCGAGATATTGTTGGAAATGAATTGGGTCCAAAGCGCCGATACGGTTATTCTGGTCCACGAGGATTTGCCGCCATACAAGATTGTGCGCGGCGCGTCAGACTCAAGCTGGACGGCGAGCCAGCTTTCTTTCACGTTCATACCCAAGTTTGCGTTTAGTTTGGATACGCATCAGCCGAACTACACGCTTACGCCCTCGGCGGCTAGTGGCAACATCACCCTTACTGCGTCTGGAGCAACGACAGATACAGGAACGGCGCAGGCTGGAACGGCGAACACAATCACTCTCAAGTCTGCCTCTAGTTTTACAAGCGACGACGAGCCGAATGGGATGTTTATTGAAATCACATCCGGAACGGGTGCGGGTCAGACTCGTCATATTGAGGATTACGTAGCGTCCACAAATGTTTTAACTGTGTTCCCCGATTGGGATACCGCGCCCGATAATTCGTCAGGCTATAGCATAAGCCCCTTCAAGGAGGCGGCGGTTAATGAATATGTAAATGTGACAAACGGGTTTGGCCGTGCGCGCATAATTGAATTTGTTAGCAACACGCAAGTGAAGGCGCATACAGAAATCCCGTTCTTTGATGACAGCGCAATATCAGCGGGTGATTTTGAAACGGAACACGGGTATGAAGACGCATGGTCGAATGAGCGCGGTTGGCCTAAGTCCGTTACGTTTCACGAAGGTCGGCTCTTCTTTGGTGGATCAAAGGGTCTGCCTTCTACAATCTGGGGTTCGCGCGTCAGTGTCTTTTTTGACTTTTCTCCGAACGAAGCGCTTGATGATGATGCGGTTGAGGCTACTCTGGATACAGGCACTTTCAATAGCATTGTGAACATCTATTCCGGTCGCCATCTTCAGGTCTTCACGACGGGTGGCGAATTCTTCGTCCCGCAGACTCTTGATGAGCCGATTACACCAAGTAATTTGATCGTGAAGCAACAAACGGCGTTTGGCTCGCGCCCCGGCATTCGGGTTGTAAATGTCGACGGTGCGTCGCTTTTTATCCAGCGCCAAGGCAAAACACTGCAGGAATTTTTGTTCAATGACACGGTGCAGGCTTACACATCTGCACGCATTTCGCTCCTGTCTTCTCACCTGATTAAGACGCCGACCGAGATGGCGATGCGTGTCGCGACCAGTACGGATGAGGGGGATCGCGTTCTGATCGTCAATGGAGACGATGGAACTATCGCGTGTTACACCTTGTTGCGGTCTCAGAATGTTATAGCGCCGTCAGAGTGGACAACAGACGGGGAGTTCAAGTCGATTGGCGTTGATGTTGACAGTATCTATACGGTTGTGAAACGAACCGTGAACAGTTCTGATGTTTATTACGTCGAGTTGTTTGATTCTACCGTTTTGATGGACTCGGCAAAGACGGGTGGCGCGGCAGCGTCTGTCACGATGGATCACCTTGAGGGCGAGACAGTCAAGATCGTCCGCGACGGTATTGTCGAGCCGGATCAAACTGTGCCAGCTTCGCCATTTACGGTGACATTCGGCAGTGCCGCAACGGCGTCGTACCAGGTCGGCCTGGGCTTTACGCCCACGGTCAAGACGCTGCCGGTTGAGCCGAGGCTGCCAAGTGGATCGCTCAAGGGTTTTAAGAAGCGCATTTTTGAGGTCAACGCCGAATTGTTTGAAACACAAGCCATATCCATCAACGGAAAGGAAATACCGTTTCGCAGATTCGGCACGGACATCCTTGACGATGACGTGGCGGAATTCACGGGAATTAAGACGCTGCACGGCATATTGGGCTATAATTACGATGGCCAGATAACCATCACGCAGACCGTACCGCTCAAGATGACTGTGTTGGGAATCGATTACAAGTTAAGCGCAGGACAATAGTATGGCAGCAGCACTCCCAGTTATCGCCGTGGCGACAAGTCTAGCAAGCGCCTATGGTCAGATTCAGGCTGGTAAGGCGCAACAAAAGGCGTTTGCAGCACAGGCTCAACAGGCAGCCATGCAAGCGACACAGGCCCGCGTTCAGGCGCGTAGCGAGGCGCTGAAGTTTCGCCGTCAGGGCGTTGAGGTGCTGGATCGTATTGTCCGTACCAACGCGACGATCAATGCCCGCGCTGGCGCTGGCGGAATCGACCCCTTTAGCGGTAGCGCCAAAAGCCTGCAACAGTTTGCTCTAGCGAAGGGCGGCCTTGAGTTTTTCACCGCTGAAGATAATGAAGCCATTACAACATTGATGGGAGAACACCGCGCCAAGCAATTCATGCATCAAGCGGAAACTCTCACCATGCGAGGCAATCAGGCAATGAAGTCGGCAAAGATCGGCGCGCTGGTGTCTTTGGGTCAGGCCGCGATGTCAGGGGCGAAGTTATTTCCGGGTGCGCCCACAGACCCCAACGTCTTTCAATCCGGCTTTAACACTCAGGGGCAGATGGTTGACTTTCTTTAGAGTGGCGGCACAAATGCATCTAGCAGGTCCAAATCATGTCTGAACGTCTTCCACGATATCGTCAGGTTGGCTTGATGCCGACAAGTATTGGGTCTTTGCCATCCGTAGATTTCTTGTCTGGCGGGCTTGAGGCGGCGCGCGGGTATGAGAGGATATCAGCTTCCCTTGATAAATTAAGCTCATTTGCTTTTGAGAAAGCATCCGAGCGCCAAAAATTGCAAATAATTGAATCGGCACAACGCGAGCCAGAAAGTTTTTTGCAGCAACTTTCCGGCAAATCACTTGCTGACATGAGCGCAAATGAGCGCACGGGTTATGCTATCGCGAGCAAGAGATTTGGTGCAGAGCTTGAGGTAGACGCGCGCAGGCAAATCAGCGAAGTTATATTGCGCGGCCAGCAAGATGGTTTAAACACCACAGAAATCATTACCAAGGTTGACGAGGTTGTAGCCGGATATTCTTCGGCTGGTGGCAGTCTGTCTCCAGATATCGCCGCGACGCTCAAGAACAATCTAAGCAATTTACGCAATGCCCAGTTTTTGAATTTGTCCGAAAAGGACATGAAACTGGAGGAGGCAAAGTTTCGTGCTGAGGGCATTCAGGGCGTCTCCGAAATATCCAGAAATGTTGAGGATATGGCGCGCGCCGGTATGTCTAATTTTGATGATGTTCTCGCCAATGAGCTTGAAGGGCTTGAGGCGTATATGGAGCATCATCAATTTTCCCCGGATCAAATTGCCAAGACCCTGATTGGTGTCAGGCAGGATGCAAATATTGCAAGATTGCGCGGCGGCTTTGATAAGAGCCAAAGCATTCGCGACAAGCGGTCATACATAGATGCCCTCAAGGAAAGCATCGAGAAGGGTGGCGAGCAGGCGGCTGGCCTTAGTGATGACCAATTAAGCACCGTTGTTAGTCAGTTTGAAACTAGCCTTGCAAAAGATATCAGGGAATTAAAGCCCAAGTACGATGCTGTTTCTGACTTTGCGGAAAGAAATTTTTTTGACGTTATTGGCGGCGGCAATAGACCCACAAAGGAAGCTGTTCAAGAAATTCAAAAGCGGGTTAATGAGTTGGCCGCAGACGGTTTTGATACGTCTGGTCTTCAGGCAAAAATAAATAACGCGCAGAAGATGCAGGCCCGCATGGAGACTCTAAAACCAACATCTGTTGTTGAAAAAGAGCAGATGATTGCTGGTTTAAACAAGGTTAACCTGAAAAGCGGCCTTACAGGCGAGCAGGCAATATTAAAGGAATCTCTTGAAAAACGAGTTAAATCACAAAGGACCGCCTTAAAGAGCGATCCTATAAGTTATGGCAGGACCACCCAACAGATTACAGGTGGTAATCTTATGGTGGAGGCGAACGGGAAAAGTGTCGCCGAGGTTCAAGCACTTGTAGACAAAAGAATTGTGGAGGCAACATCTTTTGCACAAAGGCAGGGATTAGTCGATATTCCGCTACTGGATCAGTCGGAAACAGAGACAATCATTAAGTCATTTAAAAATGGAAATGACAAACAGCGCGCAGAATTTTTAGGAAGTCTGGCGGCAAGCTGGGGGAATAACGCCAGATCAATATTCCAGTCAGTCTCTAAGGATGACGCTTTGTTGGCCCATATCGGAGGCCTTGTGGCTAGAGGCTCGTCACCTCGGGCAGTCGAGGCGGCGTTGCGCGGATATCGTATACTAGAAGAAAACGCCGCTACAAAGGGCGCTATGAGCAGCCAAGAATTTAGAGCCGTCACGGGCCAATATTTTGCCAGCATGGCTACAACACCAAGGTTGCAGGCGCAGTTGCGGGAGGCCACAAACGCAATCTATCTGGGTAAGGGTGGTCAACCGGGCACTTATGATAAAGATTTATTCGAGGACGCATTGCAAGAGGCGGCTGGGCAAACCAAGGGTGCAGACGGTGAGTTGTATGGGGGGATTACAACATACAAAAACAAGGCTCTGGTTTTGCCGACATCTATACCTCAAGAAGACTTTGAGGACCTTGTAAACAAAGCGCCTGTTCAGGCTTTCTCCGATTTTCGTACAGGTGAGATGCCTCTTGATTTGAATGGTGTGCCGCTCGACATTGGCCTGCTTAGAAATCAAGGAAACATCAGATTGGTCCAGTCTGCCGGTGGTCGCGCTCGCTTGTTCTTTGTCGTAAATGGATCAGAGTTTGAAGCCACAAATTCGGCGGGCGGATCAATAGAAATAAATTTAAACAATTTTTCTCCTGAATTTGCTAAATCCTTAAAAGATGTGGACCCGATTGAAAGGGCTGCGCCTGAGAGGTTCGCAACTGTGGAAGGCACAACTTTACTAGAAATCCCATCTTTGGGAGTTGACGTCAAAACAGAAGAAAGGACTTTAAGGGCCGGAGGAACTCCGGAAACTGGTTATTTTTCCGAATTGAAAAAAAGATTCCCCAAAAGATTTAAACGCGAACCGGAGCCTGACAGGTACGCGGGTTTGCCTGCGGAGCAACGCCCGCCGTCGTACTTGGTGCCGTTCTTACAAGAGGGGCAACCAGTTGAAGACTTCAGAATGCTAGATAGTCGCCCGTTCTCTCTTGAGGCTCACCCCTATAATGGGTGGTTCCAGCGCTTGTTAGAGCAAAGGCCCTAGTGATGTCATTCTTTTATGACAAAGAAACAGACTACGACACGCCGGTCACACAACCGGACGTGCCGTATTACGGGCCTGAAGTTGGTTTTTTTCAAGGCGTGGAGGCGGCCTATCAGCGCCAAACTCGTGGCGAAAACACAGATGCCTATTCAGAGATTTTGAAGGAAAGGCTCGATCCTGTTATTGAGGCTATTAACGAAAGATCGGGCAAGTCATTTATCAACCCCGGCAATTACGGCGGAATTCCCTCGTCGATGGGCCAGAATGAGTTTATGACTAAATATAGCCTTGATAAAATACTTAGTGAAATACGGGCAAACCCTGATCTGTATCCGGAATATAAGGATTTAACGGCAGAATCGATTGACCAAGAGATTAAGGACACTGCCCGCAAGGAAATAGAAATAGGGCAAAATGTTTCCCAGCGAACCACCACCATGGGGGCAGCCGGTGATTTTTTGGGTACTGTGGGTGGGTTATTAGTCGATGATAACTTTTTTGAAACCAATATCGCGACCGGCGGATTTTCTAGTTTTGGGAAGACACTTGCGAGTAAGCTCTTTTTTAACGCAGCACAGGGCGCGGGAATCGAGACTGCCCTACAACCGGCAGTAAAAGAATGGTACGAAAGTTTAGGACTGGAATATTCGTGGGATCGTGTCGCAGCTAATATAGCCGCTGGCGGTGTCTTGGGCGCGGCATTGCCCACAGTGCCACTAGCGCTTTCTCAGATCAAGTCTGGCGTTGTGGCGCTCAAGAAATCCGGAGCTATTAGCGAAGGAGATGCTAGAGTAATTGATAATGCAATAGAGGACGCCGAGGTCACGGCAGACAAACCGGATGGCGTCAGCGACCTAGAGCATATTGATAATGTTGCCAAAGCAACCTCTCAAGCAATGGACGGTCGGCTTCCTGGTCTTGATGAATCACCAAGATTACAGGACGGTGCCAATACTGTTCCGGACCCGGAGGCACTAGACCCGGTAGCAATTGGGCAGCAAATAGACGACATCGCCGACGATATAACAGTTGCTCTTGATGATGAGGTGAGCGGCGGACTTAGAACAATAACTGGTGCCGAATTGAAAAGGGACTTTATTCAGGAAGATAGAATGATCGAACGCTTTCGAGGGTGTGTTATCCGATGAGCTTTTTAGATTGCATAAATGAGGCGGAGTCTGAAGGCACGATTACGGGGGATCAGGCTGAACGCGCAAGGGGTCTATATACAGAGTTCCTAAAACAAAAATATGGGAAAAAGGCTAACGCCGAGGCGGAGGCTGGTGCGAGTACCTTTGACGCACTTCAGGCAGACATTGTTCAACGAAAGCGAAGGGCCGTCCTGCAACATCAAGCGCAGAAAGATCGTTTAAACGAGGTGCTGCAATATGATGTAGATCACACGGGGCAAGTCCTTGGTGATATCATCGATAAAGGTGGGCGCGGTCTGTTCAAGACTATAGATTATGAGGCGCGACGTAAGGGGATTTTGACGCGAGCGCATTCAAAAATGGCCGACATTCTAACGCAGATGAAGCGGTCTTCCGTCCTTGGCCGAGAGACGAGACAGGCCAAGGCGAATGGCGTTGATTTAGTAAAAGAGATTTTTGGCGAAAACAGCCGCAACCCATTGGCAAAAGAGTTTGCAGAGGCATGGCGCAGAACCGCTGATGAGTTGCGTATTCAGTTTAATAATGCAGGCGGCAATATCCCAAAGCGTTCTGACTGGGGCATGCCGCAATCACATGATCGTGAGGCCATACGAAAAAGCACTATGGAGGAGTGGATTACATACATTAGCCACCGTCTTGATTTTGACAAGATTATAGACGAGCGGACGGGGCAGGCATTTAGTGAATTGGGAGAAGGCGCGAGGGATCAGCTACTCCGTCAGGTTCACAAAACAATTATGACAAGTGGCTTTAACAAGGTTTCTCCAGAAACAATACGGCACGGCAAAGGCTCTCTCGCCACACGCAGAGCGGACCATAGATTTCTGGCCTTTAAAAACCCTCAAGCGTGGCAGGAGTATCAGAATAAATATGGTGGCGGTGATCCGTTTACGGTGATGATGGATCATATCGAAGGTATGTCGCGTGACATTGCCATGATGCAGACATTTGGCCCCAATCCGAATTCGACCATAGATTTTCTTCGCACGCAGTTGATGGCTCGCGCCGAGGAAGCGGATTATCAGGCGCAGCGCGCTGGCAAAGAGGCCAAGAACATGGCGAAGCTCAATCCCGTCCTGAATAAGTTCGATAATATGTATCAGGACATTAGCGGCAATGCCTATGTGCCGGTGCGACAGCAGCAATCGCGGATATGGGCTGGGTTGGGTGAGATGCTTAGTGCGGCACAGTTAGGCTCTGCGCCTATAGCGGCCATGCTGGGTGACAAGGCTACAATGAGGATCACTGCACGGATTGCGGGGACGCCTCACATGGGGTCTTTGTCAAAGACGCTTGCAAATATTGTTGCGTCAAAAGCCACAAAATCTGAACTAATCAGAGCGGGCCTGATTGCAGAGCATTGGTCTTCCGTTGCTTATGGGCAGGCCCGTTACATAGGCAACATTACCGGGCCACAGATTACGCAAAGAATATCCCACGCCGCTATGAACATAAGCGGTCTATCACCCCTGACGCAGGCGGAGCGATGGGTGTATGGCGAAAGTCTGATGGGACATTACGCAAGCATTTCAAAGCAATCTTATGCGAGTTTGTCCCAGAAAGATAAAAGACTGTTTGAGAGATACGGAATCACAGAGCAGGACTGGAATGTTTTGCGTTCCGTCAAAAGCTATAATTATAAGCGGGCGACATGGCTGCGCCCCGCTGATGTGTTTGATGTAAACGAGGGCGTGGCTCAAAAATATGTCGATCTGATTCAGTCAGAAACAGACTTGGCTATTCCTGTTGCCGGTCCAAGAGCCAGATCATTTCTTCGTGGCGGCGTTCGGCCCGGTACAATACAGGGTGACCTTCTCAAGTCTGTCGCTCAATACAAAACCTTTCCGATAGTTTTGGCGCAAAACAATTTGCAACAGTTCCGCTATTTGCCAACGAGCAGAATGGCACGCATAGGATATGCAACAGAGTTTGCAGTATACTCGACTTTTATGGGGGCGCTGAATATTCAGTTGCGGGAGATGGCGAAGGGGCGCGACCCAATCCCCATGTTTGACGAAGATGGCAATCCCAACCTTGGGTTCTTTGGCAAGGCAATTGCCGCGAGCGGCGCATTGAGTTTGTATGGGGATTTCTTGTTTGCCGATGTGAATAGTTACGGCTATTCACTGGGTGAAACGATAGCAGGGCCGCGCCTTGGGTTCATTGGCGACTTGAGCCGGTTGACCTTGGGCAATCTTGCCGAAGTCATGCAAGGCAAGGATACGAACGCAGTCGCCGAGACAATCGGGTTCCTTGGTAATTATACGCCGGGTGTCTCCACGTTCTATCTTCGTGTCGCGCTGGAGCGCATGATACTGGATCAGCTTCGTCTTATGGTCGATCCGGAAGCGGGGCGTAGATTCCGCCGCTTGGAGCGGAGGCGACAAAGGGAATATGGGCAGGATTATTGGTGGTCACCCGGCAAGTTCCTGCCAGAACGATCACCCAATATAGAGTCCGCCCTATAATCTGGAAATCACACCAACCATGATGTACAATCCCCGCAACCAAGGAATGATAGATGGCTAATTACAACATCAACGCGGTGACGCGACGTGTCGTTTACACGGGTTCCGCTGGCACTGGGCCATACTCGTTCACGTTTGAAGTTCTGGTGCAGACCGATCTGGCCGTCTACTTCAACAGCACGAAGCTCACGTTGACGACCGACTATACCGTGACGATCAACGCCAACGGCACGGGCAGCATCACCATCGTCACCGGGACCAACGTGCCATCAACGCCAACCGGCAGCGACACAATTACTATCATCGGCGCTCGTGACATTGAGCGGACGACGGACTTCGTGACCGCTGGCGAACTCCGCGCTGCGGCACTAAACGAACAGCTTGATGCGCTGACCATCTTCGATCAACAGATCGCGGAGGAGAACAAGCGCCAGCTTATCGCGCCAGAGTATGACCCGGCGCACGTAGACGACGGCGGCACGCTAGACATGACGCTGCCTGCGAAGGCGGATCGCCTGGGCAAGTTGCTCGGTTTCAATGCTTCGACCGGCAACCCCGAGGCGACAACCGGGCGGGTGCTGACCGTCAACGTCAGCGATGTCGCGGTGGACGGCGGCGGCAATTCTCAACCCGCGACCGTGAGCTACACCGAAAGCACCGGAGTTCTAAATCTCGGCATCCCGACTGGGGACACGGGCGCGACGGGAGCAACCGGCGCTGCTGGCGCTGATGGCGTCTTTTCTGAGATTGCGGATCAAAGCGAAGCGGAGACGGGAACGGACAACGAAAAGGGCATGACTCCGCTTCGCGTGAAGCAGGCGGTCGACAGTTATGGCCTGCTCGCGGCGAACAACCTGTCAGATGTCGCAAGCGCCGCGACCGCCAGAACGAACCTCGGCCTTGTAATC
>Ga0075461_10000466_pt1 | contig 11412 bp, 12 predicted proteins | sample DEB08_DNA_6_FD_74788 | JGI IMG/M metagenome (GOLD analysis project Ga0075461, IMG submission 74788) | Aqueous microbial communities from the Delaware River and Bay under freshwater to marine salinity gradient to study organic matter... | ecosystem: Environmental > Aquatic > Marine > Coastal ...
CTAGTGGAAAGATTCAATATATTTGCCGAAAATGTAACACAGAAAGATTTATTAAATTTAGAAGTACAACACATGGTAAAAATACAGCCTACGAGGCTGTTAAAAACAGTATTGCTAAACATCCTGAAAAACAAAGTGCTAGGAAAAAAGTCTATTATGCTTTAAAAGTTGGTAAACTTATAAAACCAGAGGTATGTCAAGTCTGTTCTAGTCCAAAAGAATTGTTTGGACATCATACTGATTATACAAAGCCTCTCGAGGTTGAATGGATTTGCAGGGAATGTCATACACAGCAACACAGAGCAATGGAAATTCACAACTAAAAATATGGCAACTACAACGCGCACGAAAACAAAAAACAAACCATCACTTAAATCAAAAGGTGCAGGGTATTCGACAACTAATAGCAAAGGAGTCACAACCTACTATAAGAGCGCGAAAGATGCGTCAGGGTATTCCGACACAGCCGATGGAAAGAATGTGAAGACCTCTACAGGTAAAGGACTCTCACAAGTAGACGCAAATGGGCAAGTCATTACCTCAGATAAACTTAGTGCGCCATCTCTCGTATTTCCAAAACCACCTACACCCGACCCACTGAAAGGTGTCACCGACATGAATAACGCCTCTTTGGGTGGGGCTAACTATGACGCTACAAAGAAACAATTCACTACCCCACCTACAACTGATACAAATTCATTTGATACACTAAAGCAATATCTTGGAGATAACGCTAAGGCCTTCTCAGACGTACCTACACAGGAGAGTCTAGTCAAAGAACAACAGAAGTATCTCAAACCAAAGGAAGACCTTGCAAACTCACTCCAAGGACAACTCAACACCATCACCACGAACCGTGACGCAGAGATGCTGAAACTTGAAGGACAGGGACGTGGACAGACCAGTGGATTTGTAGGGGGAGAACAAGCACGTATCTCACGCGAAGCCACAATTCAAGCTATGCCAATCCAGGCGCAACTTGCTATTGCACAATCTGACCTTGAGAGCGCACGTAGTTACGCTTCACAACTCTTTCAAGCAAAGTCTCAAGATGCTCTCGCGCGGTACAACTACCAAAAGGAACTCAACGGCACTATCTTCAACTACCTAAATGAATCAGAAAAACGGAGACTTGCACAAGTAGAAAGAGAACAAGACAGAGCCTTTCAAGTGGAACGAGACAATAGAAACAGTCTAGAAACTCTTGCAAACTTTGCTATAGATAACAGACAATCTGCACTTTCCGCTGAAATTATGCGTATTGACCCAACAAGTCCTACGTACAGAGAAGAGGTTGCAAAAGTGAGAGCTAGACTACAAAAATATGTAGCTCCAACTGGACCAGTTAAGCGTGATACACAATTTAATGCTAACGGGGACCTCGTAGATATGCAAACGGGGGAGATCATCACTACCGCTGGTGGTAATACACAACAAGGTGGTGTACAGAAGTCACTTGACCAGATCTCTTTCCTACAAACAACAATAAAAGATGCCAAAGGATTAGTAGATGCAACAGGGCCTAATTTGATAACAAAAGGTCTTGGGAATGTGTTTATTGGAAATACAAGAGTCAAACAGCTCGCGACTAAATTAGATACACTTAAAACAAATCTATTAACTCTAAACTCTGATCCAGCACTCAAAAAGTTCTTTGGGCCTCAGATGACAGAAAAGGACACACAATTACTTATGTCTGCTGGGTCTACTCTTAACGCATACGACTCGTCTGAAGCAGATAATAGAGCAGAGCTTAAACGGTACGAAGACCTTCTCAATCGTATGCAGACTGCCATAAAGAATGGCGGGGGAACAACATTTGGCATTGTGCTAACGGGAGCGGACGGGCTACAGTACCAAATCACCGACTAATATATGACACCAATTCCAATTACGAGAGCCGAATATGAGAAAAAGTTTGGTGTAAAGCCTGTGACTACGGGAACATCTGTTCTTGACGATGAGGAACCAGCACCAATTCGGATTACCCGTGCTGAATGGAACGCTTTACAAACACAGTGGAACCCACAACCGAAGACGTATGCACAAGACGCGATGAGTGACGTTGCAGAAACGAAACAGTCTGTACTTGCTACAGCAGATCGAGGCGCACAGAAATCAGGTGAAATCTCACAGAGAGTAGCCTCTGGGGAAACATCAAAAGCAAAAGGCATGTTCCAGAAGTTTGGAAATTCCTTGCTCTCAACGGGTGAGATGGCTTTTAATGTTGGAATTGGAGCAGTTAAAACCATACTTCCACAGAAAGCAGAGGATAGTGTAAAGAAATTCTTTGAAGGCTTTGGTAATGAAATTACGGCTTATAATAAGGACTTTTACGAAAAGAAAGTATTGCCTGACCTACAATCAAGTGACCCTGATAAGAAAGCAAGCGCAAAGGTTATTGTAGAGACACTTGATGCATATAAGAACGATGCAGACTTCCGCGATACCGTAAATGCATCAGGCGGTATTGCTTCGGCCCTATTTTCTACCAAAATAAAGGACGGTGTTTCAAAAACTGTTTATACAGGTATAGGAGTGGGCAAAGGCACTCTAACAAAAGCAGATGATCTATTCACGCCAATAAAGAAGAATTTTGATGAGCGTGGAATAAATAACGTAGTGAAAGAAATAGACCAAATTGAGAATAAGTATGTTAAGACGCGAAATGCAAACACCTATTCTAAAGACACAGAAGCATCACAGCGTAGAATAGCTGAGGCAAACGTATTAGATGGGGCAGTTGATAATGATGGTGTCATTCGTACAAAAGGAGAAGGTGGTGCAATAGATCAATACAAAGTTCAAACCATTGATGGGTACGAAGATATTGTAAAGCGTAAACTTCAAGACACAAAAGAGACCATGCCGTTTGCAGATGTGAAAAGGGCATTGGTACGTGAAGTTGGAAGTAGTGGACTCGAAGGTGCAGATCTTGTAACGGCACTCAAAAAGGTAGAGAAGGAACTTGAGGGTCTTAGTGTACGAACAAAAGGAAGTAGTATTATTGACTTATCGTATCTACATGATGCTAAAATTGCCACAACAAAGAATATCAACTACTTAACTCCACCAGAGAAAGCAACATACCGAAAGGCGGTTGCACGAGCATATAAGAAACTTGTAGAGGATAACAGCACAAAATTTGATGTAAAAGCAGTAAATGAAGGCCCACTAGCGCGAGCATATGAAGATATAGCACGCTTAGAGCGTCTTGATGGTGCAAGAGCGCAGGGTGGGAGACTCGGCAAATACACCGCGTCACTTGCAGGTACAGGAATCGGAATGGCGGTCGGGTCTATTGGGGGACCTATAGGCACAGCAGTCGGCGGAGTTATTGGTGGTGAGGCATCACAAGCATTAAAGGGGGCAGGAATGTCACGCACATTCAAAGGTGGTGGTAAAGGACTTACACCAGACCCACTTTTAGTTCAAACTAAATTGAGTATTCCTGATAAACCAGTAAAAGCAGGTCAGGGTGTTGTAAAAACAAAAGAAATTTCTGCACTTGAATCTCAAATTGCAGAGAATGTAACAAAACAAAAAAAAGCAATTAAAGAAGGAGATTTTGAACTTGTGAAGTCATTAAAAGAAATTTATGCTGTACTTGTAGATGATTTAAAACAATCTAGTCGTACAGCTTCGGAAGCCGAAAAATGACATAGAGCACAAGTAATATGATTACGAAACCCATACCCCCACACTACCACAATAAAAATCCAAATCAATATGTTATCCCCAGATAAACAAAAAAAACTAGAGAGACTCCAAAAAGTCCTTCAAAATGGCGGGGATACTAAGGATGCTGTGGTATTTGACATGCTCATAGATGAGTTGTCTGATTATTTCAACACTTCAACAGATGCAATAGTCGAAGCAATACAAAGACTTCAAGACCGTGAGGAGAAAGAGACTATTGTCAATGTGGAGTCACCTACGGTAAACGTAGACGCACCAATAGTGAATGTCCCCGCACCCATTGTGAACGTAGACGCACCCATTGTTACCGTTGACACTGACGGAGTATCAGAAGGGGTACAACAAATACTAAAACAACTCCAAGAACAAATTCCGTTTACCATAGAAGAATATGTAAAAGATGGAAGAATTAAAGTGGAGGTTGACCGTGTGGGTTCTGGTGGTGGAGGGGTCATTTCATTTCCTATTGTTGACGCTATTGCAAACCAAGCACGATATGAAACAAAACTGACAGTTCTCATAGATGACGTATCAACTGCATCAGTCACATACATCGGTAAAGCAATTATTGGGGGTTCAACATCCACTGCTTTGTGGCAGATACAAAAAATAGATGAATCAGGTTCACCCGTTACGACTAGTATAAAATGGGCAAACTCAGGAGCTTTTACCAACATATGGGATAATAGAACTAGTCTAACGTACACATAATATGCAATACATCAAATTGGACGAGGATAAATATGTAGAGATAAGCGACGGGCTTGATCAATCGTCAATCGTATCACGCTCTGCTATTCAGAATGAGGTGGACGTAGCAACTGAACAGATCGCTACACTTCCCGAACCACTCTCAGATGACCAACTCTTAGCCTGGGCGCGTGAGAACTATCAAGACCCCGCCCAGCGCAATCGTGAAGTCCTTCAACAGACCATAGACGAGTATTCACAAAAGCTCGCGGATATTGACGCGGGGTCTGTGGACGCATCAGTCATGCTTAAAAACGTAATTAAATAGGTACTGTGGCTTATCGCATAAACAACTCAGCAACAACTCTCACATCGGTTACGGGCTGGGACACGGTGACTAATACTCCTACCCTTCATGCGTCTACAAATATCTCGGTTATCAACACACAGATATACTCTGCAACCTTCACCGCGCCAAACACTACAAATGCGGTCACAGGCGTGGCTGTGATGATGGTTTCGTCAGGTTCATGGGCAAGTGGTAATCAGACAATCACCTGTACGCTTCAAGAAAGCACAGTGGACACTGTTGCAACCGCAACAATCACCACAAACACCCTTACTACGGGGGCATACACCGCTAACACGTGGATATATTTCAAATTCGCAACACCATACGTCTTCACCACTACAGGTGCAGGCGCGTACCGTTTCAAAATGACCCGTGGTTCTTCAACGAACCAACCCACCCTACGCTCAGATAGTGGAGGGGCTAACTTTGCATACATGGCGACCATCGACGTTACAGGTGCCATTGCTACAACCGATGACCTTTTGGTGCTTGGACATAACTACGCCGACACTACGGTTACCTGGGACGGCACACAAACCATCGGTAGTGGACTCGCAGCGGCAAGCCCACCCACATCAGGCGTAACACTCAGTACCGCGCTCTATATAGGAGCACACGGAATCGTAACCGCCGATACGACCGCAAGTGTCACCACAACGTGTAAAGGGCATGTGATGGTTTCGCTCTATGGGACGTTTAATATTGGTTCATCAGGTACCGCATATCCGTCAGGAAAGGTCTTCACGTGGTCATTCAACCCAACAACATCAGGTGACTTCTCACTCAGGTCATACGCCGGAACGATTGAATGGTGGGGAACACCAAAATCATCCACGACGTTGTATAAAACAACCTATTCGTCAGGTACGGGTATTGCCGCCGATCCATTACTCACCGCTGATGCTGTGAACTGGGACGTGAATGATGAAGTAGTAACGCTTGCCTCCTCTGATAACGCCACAAACTACAACGAGCTTGAATACAAGTTCATTAAGACAAAGAACACCGCATCTTCGTATGTCCTTTCAAACACCGCAGGAGGGGCAGAATCAGCCTACACATACACCCATAATACGAACGCGTACATTCTGAACGTTCAGAGAAACATCATTTTCACGACAACGAGTAGCACAAAAGCGTGGCAACCGTACATCAATAACGCTGTGGTAACGAACGCATCCGTTACGTGGTCAGCAAACATGCCATGGGTGCGCCTTGAGAACATAGGAACCGCCGACACAACAAACCAACAAGGTCTCCACTTTGGTGGTACTACAACGGTCTACAACATTGATTACACCGTGTTCTACAACATTCTCTACTGTGGACTATGGGGAGCGAGTAACACAGCGACAATCACATCAACGGGTGTGATTATGGTTAAGAACACAGCAACAATTCTCAATGGATTTATATACGGCCAGGCGTTTGCCAATAAGACGTTTGACGATCTCTTTCTCCTCGATTGTGGAAGTGTGCAGGCACTTGTGCTCTATGCCTCCTCGATTACATTCAATCGTTTAAGGATGAATGCCATTCGTAAATCAGCCACGCCAACCGCGAACGCCGCGATCATGTTCAACATCGCCACAAACTGTGTCTTTAACGATTGTGAGGTTAACGCTTCGTGTACCGCCGTTGGTTTTGCTAACCCGATGGGTGCAGATAATGTATTGAATAATTGTACGTTTGGAACTAAGGGAAAGAATCAGGGAGCAGATATTGCTGTAGCTACCACAGGCGCATACCACGGTGCGCTTTTCAACAACTGTACGTTTGGCTCAAATACGTTTTGGACTTCAACAGCGACGAACAACTACAAGATGTTTATTGCAGGTTCAAAGATACGATTTCATAAAATGAACGGAACAGATAACAACCACGCATGGTATACCCCATACGGAATTGCACGTTCTACAGGTTCAGGACTCTCAGACACTCTTGTACGGACACCAGGTTCTTTGAATGTGCGTATTGCACCAGAAGACTCCACAACAGGCTTTACGTTTTACTTCAAAATTCCTGCATCAATAAATACCACTGTTGCCTTTAACGGATTCTTCCTCAAGAACGTCGCTATGGGGACAGACGTATGTACCGTGTCTCTCTACCTTCCAGGCAACGACCCCGCACTACTCGCACCAGATGACACCGTAACTCTCTCGAACAACACCTCGAACACATGGACAGGTTCAGCCGTTCAAGCCGTCTCTCTATCGTCTTACTACACAGGTACCGTAGACGGATTTGCTATCGTGGCTGTAAACGCAAAGTCAACGACCGCAAGCGCATATCTCTATTGCGCAGACTTCTACAACTCAGGGGACACGGTAACCCTGTATGACAAGCTCGCAGGTTTGACGATCTGGTATCAGGGAGAGCCGTCACCCGTTATCACACAGCTTAATCTTGGAGGGGTGGCACCCGCAGTATGGGCGACAGCGACCAGTGGACTTACCACGCCAGGCACCACGGGGAACAATATGAAGAAAGTGTTAACAGTACCTAAATTTATTGGACTAAAATGACCGAACACGTTACCCTTACAAAAGAAGAACTGAACCAAATTATTGATTCAGCGTTGTCTCGTAGCAAGCACAACGAACCATCCAAACAAACAATGGAGATGTTCGACAAGCTGAACCACGCCATTTTTGGCGATGCTGAAAACATAGGAATGCTCAAGAAAACGGATCAAATGTATGAGGTATTTGTAGTAGGGAAGTCAGGGACGACGCTTATTAAGTGGATCGGTGCAATCATTATTGCTTTTCTCGGGATTGTATCGGCGATAAAAGGAATTACAAAATGAAATACGGACTACTAGAAGAGTCAATCGAGGAAACCGCGTATCTTCTTGGTGACAACAAAGTACCCTACATATTTTTTAATGAATCCGGCGATTGGGAGCCGTACCTTCCTAAGTACGAGTGCCAGGCAGACGACTTTGAGACAAACGGGTGCAGTGTGTGGGCGACACAGAACACCATCGAGACGTTCCACCGCTTCCTCTACAACTCAGAGCCTAACTACTCAGAGCGTTTCACGTATCTCCTTACACCCGTCGATCCTGAGCGCGGTGTTGATCCTCAGAAGGTGTTTGACTGCATCCGTAAGTACGGTCTTGTGGATAACGTCATCTTTCCAAATCCACATACGAAAGAAGCGTTTCTCGACGAGGATGACATCACTGGCTCTCTATTGGCGCAAGGCCAACGCTGGCTCGGCAATTACGACCTTCAGGACGAGGAGCTATGGAAGAAGCGCCCAGACAACGCCCTGGAGCTCATGAAGGACGCGCTCAAGACCTCACCCCTCGCCGTCACCGTTACCGCCTGGTACCGGAACAGTGAAGGAAAGTACGAGGATAGAGAGATGCGGAACAATCATTTCTGCATGGTGTACCGCATAGACGACGAAGGTATCCACGTCTTTGACTCCTATGATTTAACAAAGAAAGTACTGACGCATGACCACTACATCAAACATGCTTATCGTATATTCCTTAATAAAAAAACTATTAGTGGTTTAACTAAGCAGAGAAACCTGTTACAAATAATCTTGAATAAACTTATGGGAAAGAAAACGCTGGTTGAATGGATAAACGAGTCCAAAGCTATTGGACGGGATGTTACTCCATTAAATGAATACAAAAATGAAGTCTCTTGTGCGTGGTCATTATCTACATTAGAGCATGAAGTTGATCCATCTTTTGAGAAGATACCAGGGACATGGGTCTTGAATAACTACTATGCAAACAACCCTAAATTCCAAGAGGTATACGAACCAGAACCTGATGTGAGAATCATCTGTGCAACTACACCTGGACATCCATTTCCTGGACACTGTGGTGTATTCATGGAGGATATGACCATTGCTTCAAACGACAGTCGTACGGGTAAGTTTATTAAGAATTACGACTATAATACTTGGAGAAAGCGATGGGTCGATAAGGGTGGGTACACTATTCATTTGTACAAGAAGATTTCTTAGGGTCTTTCCATAATTCGTTATTAACGATACCCCATATAACTCTTTGTGTAACACCGTACTCACGAGCGAGATCTCGTTGTTTAACAACAAACGGGATATACCGAGACCTGATCTCACGTGCTTTTTCTAGTGTTAGTTTAGCACCATAATGCTTCTCTCCTTTTCCAAGATCATGTAAAAGACCCATGGCGTATGCGTGTTTCATATTGTGCTTACGATCTGACCACTCTAAATTTGCTACACAATTATTGTTCTTATTCCCGTCTTTGTGATTTACTTCTCGTTTATTTTCAGGGTTATCAAAGTACGTAAGTGCAACTGCTGTATGCACAAACATCATTTTGCTTTTATCATTTGTTGTAAGGTAGACACACTTATATCCACGCCTGTGGTCAAAATGAGTTAACCATTTTCCTTTTAAGGTTCCACCTACTTTAGGATAACTCCAAACCCTTCCATCTTCTGTAACTGCGTACCGTCCTTCAAATCCAGGTATATCTTTCATAAATACAAAGGGTACGATCCGCTTGGCAGAAGACCGTACCCTTTAGATGCCAAGCTAATAATGATATAATTATACCAAATATATTTATTCATTTCAAATAACCATGAAACTATCAAAAAATGGAGCAGGACTTGTAGCGATGCTATTAGGGTTTATAGGAGTCAACGTCTCAGAAGGCGACCTTGTAACAACAATCAGCACGATCATGCAGATAGTCGGAGGAATCATCACGTTCTACCACCAGATAGCAGAACGCAAGGAAAGTAAGTTTGTCATCTTTAAAGACGAGTAGTACAATACAGGGGTTCTGGCATGAATAGAAAAAAGCACCTAACGCGATGGGTGCCTTTTTCGTTCTATTTACTCCAACATTCTTTAGACGCTTTCCAGTGGCTTAGACCTCCATGATCGTACAAATAGCGAGCAAATTTAATATTGTCAGCTATGTTGTACCGGTCTAATCCTTGTTTTTCTAGTTCTTCTTTATGGGTGATATTTATTTGAAATATACCTCCATCATCTGAGAGTTTCCCGGGGACATTTTTTATACCACTCTCACAACGCGCCACCTTAACCATGCGTTCTGGTTGCTCGGGAAAGGTATTTTTGATTTCCTCAATGATTCGTTCCTCAGTCCACTCCACTTTTGTTTCAATAAGTATCTCGCGCGGTTCTCCTTCTTCTGCTAGTGCTTCATACACGATTGGATGTTCTTTGTTGTGCTCTTCTGAATTGACTATGATGTTACCTCCAATAACTCCTAGCATCACAAGTATTGCTACCTGTTTCATACTTTCTTGTTATTTGTAATACCGATTTACACTCAGCGCGTGTCACTCGCTTTTGCTGTTCAAAAACAGCGTACAGAGAGCCATGTTTGTGGGTAGTTTGTCTCTTGCTAAAGGAGCTTCCCAGTGAACGGGGTCGAAACCCACTTACTTCACTATGTGAGGACTTCAAACCTCTGTGATACTTGGGCTAAACTTACAATCGGTAGCTTGCAGATACAACATTTTACGTATCCCTCAATGCGATTCCCCCTCTACGCTACCATCGAAGTAGCGTTATCTCACTGGTCCACACTCCATTTTACCACATTTAGAACATCGAATAGTGTCTACCTGTGGATAGTCTGTGGATTCAAGTGTGTGTATTTTATTTTTCAGTACATTGAGGAGTTGGTGTACTTTCACCCGTGCAAGATTATCAAAGTCTTCTTGTAGTTTTGAAATCTGTGTGGATAGTTTCGTGTTATCCGCCTTCAAACGATCATACGCATCAGACAGGCTTTCATATTTTATTTGTGTCACTGATTTTCCTTTAGGTCTCATGTTTATATAACGCAATGGAGGTTAAGTACCATTGTCTATCTAACTTTAACACTTGGTGTCGGCTCTTTTTCATCTTTTCCACAGTTTCATCTCCTAATTCCTTTTTAAGTCGTTCTTCAAAGTCAAGCGGTTTACCGCCACCAAACATATTGCACCCAACGCACTGTGGCCTACAGTTATTCTCATCCCACCGTGTCGCAAGATACTGTCTACTCACAAAATGTCCACACTGAAGGGTAACGTTACGCTTACCACACGTATAACACTCCTTTTTGTACTTTGAACGTATGTATAGGCTAAACACACGATCCAGTTCCTTCTTTAGCTTCGCCTGTGAGGGCTGTTTTGGGCGCTTTAAGCCCTTTTTCTTCACGGGTGCCTTTGCCTTAAACCTGCTTTTCTTCATCTGTTTTGTTCCTCTTTTAAGTGGAGATCGTTTCATGCGTGTATTGTAATATGTTTTATAGTGGTACGGTCTAACAACTGGGGATAACTACTTGTGCTTCATCCTACCTTCATGTTAAAATACAAGTGTGATACAGAAACACACAAAATTAAATAGTTTCACAGCAAGCCAAGCACTGGTCTGTATCACAACTACCGACTTAGCTTGCGCTGATACTATTGAATTAAAGAGCCACTCTTAACCGAGTGGCTTCTTTGTGTCACGGGGGGACGACGGAGTGACAATAAACTTATCCGTTCTCGAATACGCTACACCATGCGAACAAACAGGTGGCGACTCAGGAAAATATATTTCCAAGATGTTTCATTCCCTTAACGGGGGGTAGGGGGGCGAAACATACAATCTAGGAAAATAAATATGAAACGTAATTGTTTAA